>VYKR01000058.1_pt1 | contig 25475 bp, 21 predicted proteins | sample 5109561 | NCBI WGS metagenome assembly VYKR01 (sample SAMN12291799, study PRJNA351875) | freshwater metagenome | isolation source: freshwater lake | place: USA: Michigan, Ford Lake | collected 2015-08-15
CAGGAGTTCTCGTCGTTCCAGCTCAACACCTTCGACGGGACGGTGTTCATCGTCCAGAACGTCAACGGGTGCACGTCGAGCCTGAACGGCGGCGACCGCGACCAGAGCAAGTTCCCGGCGGCGGCGAACTTCAGCGCCGCGGCGGCGGCGACCGGCGCCTGCGCGTCGGACGATGTCAGCTACGGCGTGACGTCGCAGGGCGTCGAGCTGGAAGCTCAATTGGTGCCGGCTCGCGATATCCGCGTCGGGTTGGGCCTGACCTATGCGGACACCAAGTACCGCAACAACCTGGTCGGCAATAACAACGGCGGACCGCTGAACCAGGCGCTGCGCAAGCTGCCCGGCGACAATCTGTCGAACGCGCCGGAGGTGGTCGCCACGGGCTCGTTCGCCTGGACCCCGCCGATCGGCGGAACGGGGCTGTCCGGCCTGTTCTATATCGATACGCGCCTGTCGAGCGACTACAACACCGGCTCCGACCTGTTCCCGCAAAAGGAGCAGGACAGCTTCGCCCTGGTCAACGCGCGCGTCGGCGTGCGTGGGCCGGACGAGGCCTGGTCGCTGGAGTTCTGGGGCCAGAACATCCTGAACAAGCAATATGCCCAGGTCGCGTTCAACTCGCCGTTCCAGGAGGGCGCCGCGACCGCCTCTTTCCAGGATCCGCAGTACCCGGGTGGCCGTCAGATCTTCTCTCAGTTCCTGGCGGAGCCGCGGACCTATGGCATCACGCTGCGGGGCAAGTTCTGATCGTCGAACCGGCGCCCAGCGTCGCGTAAAGCAGGCCGCCGTCCGGATCATCCCGGACGGCGGCCTTTTTCTTGAAGGCGAGTAGTAGGTGCCCGACATGTCCAGCCATCCGACCGCCGCCGACCCCAGCACCGGCACCGGGCCCGAGACCGCCGACGCGCGCGCGATGCGTCGGCGCGGAGCGACGCTGGCGCTGCTGACCACCGCCTATTTCTTCAGCTATCTCGACCGGCAGATCCTGGCGATCCTGCAGGAACTGATCCGTGCCGACCTGCAGCTGTCGGACACGCAGCTGGGACTGCTCGCCGGTTTCGCGTTCGCGCTGTTCTACGCCACGCTGGGTATCCCGGTCGCGCGGCTCGCGGACCGGAGCAACCGGGTGAACATCATCGCGATCGCCTTGGCGATCTGGAGCGTGATGACGGCGGTGTGCGGGCTGGCGCAGAACTTCGTCCAGCTGCTGCTCGCGCGCATCGGGGTCGGGATCGGCGAGGCGGGATCGAGCCCACCCAGCCATTCGATCATCGCCGATCTGTACCCGCCCGAGCGTCGGGCGGGCGCGATGGGCATCTATTCGCTGGGCGTCGTGCTCGGCGCGGCCGGCGGGTCGATCATCGGCGGCGAGCTGGCGGCGCGGTTCGGCTGGCGCGTGGCGATCATGGCGGTGGGCCTGCCGGGCGTGCTGCTGGCGGTGGTCGTCAAGCTGTTCGTCGTCGAGCCCCGGCGCGGGCTGTCCGACGCCCGCCAGCAGACCAAGGCCGAGCGCGACGCGGCCGCGCCCACGCTCGCGCAAGGGTTCCGCGCGCTGTTCGCGGACCGGGCGGCGTTCCACCTGGTGATGGGTGTCACCATCACCTCGCTGATCGGCTACGGCCAGACCGCGTTCGGGCCGAGCTTCCTGATCCGGTCGCTCGGGCTCGAGCTGACCGACATCTCACGCATGGTGGCGCCGATCGGGGCGGTGATGGGAACCGCGTCCGCGCTGATCGGCGGCTGGCTCGCCAACATCGCAGCCAAGCGATACGGGCTGCACGCCCAGGCCTGGCTGGTGCTGGCGATGAAGTCCGTGGGCCTGCCGCTATCGTTCGTGTTCTTCATGGCGGGGGACGTGACGACGGCGCTCCTCGCCTATTTCGGGTCGCTGCTGCTCATCAACAGCTATCTCGGGCCGACCTTCGCGCTGATCCAGGGACTGGCGCCACTCAGGATGCGGGCCTTGTGGGCGGCGGTGACATTGCTCGTCATCAACCTGATCGGGCTGGGGTTGGGGCCGACGATGATCGGGGTGATCAGCGACCTGCTCAAGCCCACTTACGGCGAGGAGTCGCTCCGCTACGCGATGCTGAGTTTCGCGGCGGTGACGCCGTGGGCGCTGTTCCATTACTGGCGCGCGGGGGTGCTGCTCCGGCGGCGCGAGCGGGCGGCATAGGCGAGCGCGGCCCCGACACAAATTTTTCGGGGTGGCTGGGCCGATATCTCCGACCTAGCTGGCGAGGGGTATGAACATGCCGGTCAGGGAAGGTCTGTGGGGGCTGACCGAGAAGGAGAAGCAGACGCTTCGCCTGATGGTCCGTGGGCACGACGCCAAGTCGATCGCACGCAGCCTCGACCTGTCGGTCCATACGATCAACGAGCGGCTCAGGGACGCGCGGCGGAAGCTGGCGGTATCGAGCAGCCGCGAGGCGGCGCGTCTGTTGCTGGAAGCGGAGGGCGATCGGCCGGCGCCCAGCCCCGAAATCTCTGCGGACGCGGCAATCGGGGGAGACGGGGACCGCGCTCCGGTGGACCAGGAGGCCGCGCCGATCGGCGTGGGGCGGACATACCGCCGACCCTGGATCATTGCTGGAGTTCTCTTCATGACGCTAGCCCTCGGCTTATTGGCCCTTCTCGGATCGCCCAACGTCGTCACCACCCCATCGCAAGTGCTGGCCGCTTCGAGCCAGACGCCGAACGTGGAGGTGGTGGACACCGCGCGTCGCTTCCTGAGCCTGCTCGACCAGGGACGCTGGAGCGAGAGCTATCAGGGGACCGGCGCGTCGTTCCGCAAGCTGAACACCGAGCAGGTATGGGCCGCGGCCTCCGAACAGGCGCGCACGCCGCTCGGCGCGGTGGTGTCGCGCACGTTCCTGAGCCAGGAGAACCTGCCCGCCCCGCCGGCCGGTTACGAGGTGGTTAAGTTCCGCACGCGCTTCGCGAACAAGGCCGAGGCGGTCGAGACGGTCACGCTCGACCGCGAGGACGGGCGCTGGCGAGTGGTCGGCGTGATGATCGGGTGAGGGGCTCGGCGGCATAAGATTCGCCGCTGCGCCGGACCGGCCACATGAGGACCGGCCCGGCGTGTCCATACGTCGATCAGAGCATCTTGACCGCGGACGCCGCGCTCATCTGCTATTTCTGGTTGCCGCTATCCGGGCGCGCGGGGCCGAGCGTCGGCTCCTCGCCCATCGGCTCGACGCGGTGCGGCTTGAACTCGCCATGGCCGTCGATCGATTGGCCTTGGGTCCAACGCCCCTCCGGATAGCTGCCGTCGGTCGAGGTGACGAAGTAGGAGTAGTCGAACTCCCGGTTCTCCATCGCCTGCGGGAAGGAATTGGGAATGGGGAATTGCGCCTGGAAGCCGCCTAGCTCCTCGACCACCGCCAGCCACTGGTTCTGGTGCATCGTGTCGCGCCCGATCAGGAAGGCCAGCATATCGCGCATGCCCGCGTCATGCGTTTCGTTGTACAGCCGGACCGCGAGGACGCGCCCCGTCGACTCGGCGGCGATGTTGGCCGTCATGTCGGCGGCGATGTTCCCGCTGGCATAGATGTGGCTCATGTCGAACGGGACACCGTCCGAATCGATCGGCATCGCGGACAGGCCCGACGACAATAACTGCTTGTGGATCATGCCCTCGATCGCCTGGCGCGGGCGCTCGCCGCCCATGACGGCGCCGACCAGCTTGTCCGACACGCCATCTTCCTGAAGGTGCGCGGGCGCCTTTTCCAGGTTCAGCGCGACCGCGGTCGCCAGCATCTCGATATGTCCGATCTCCTCCGTCGCGGTGTGGAGCAGCATGTCGCGATATTTGTTATTGGGCGCGCGGTTGCCCCAGGCCTGGAAGAAATACTGCATGCACACGCGGATTTCGCCTTCGACACCGCCGATCGCCTGTTGGAGCGACCGGGCGAAAGCGGGATCGGGGTCGGTCACCTTGACCGGATATTGCAGCCTAGCGTCATGATAATACATGTTAAAATCCTCCAATGAGCGCCGTTTCACGACACGGCGCGAACGTTGCTGGAGGCCGTTGGTTTATTGCGAGGGTGTATTGACCGGGCTTCCGGTCCGGCGGGTCAGCGGATCGCGCGGTCGTCGAACAGACCGAATAGCAAGGTCGATGCGTACATCCGGATCGCGCGGTCGCGGGGCATGGTGCCGGCCCACTTGCGCATGTCGAACGCGGCGTTCTGGAGCGCCATGAGCGCCTGCGCGGCGATCAGCGCGTCGACAGGGCGAACCGAGCCTTCCGCCACGCCGTCCATGATCGTCCCCGCGTAACGCCGGGCGATCCGGTTCGAGCGGTCGACCATGGCGGAGCGGACGGGGGCGGGCAGGCCCGATAGGGCGGTGGTCCGGAGGAGCGGCCCGCGTTCGGAGAACTGGACGTCGAGCAGCGTGGCGATCGCGCTCGACAGGCGGCACCACTCGCTGCCGCCGGCCGCGTCCGCCAGCGCCTGGGCCGCGCCGATCGTGTCGAAGCTGCGCTTGTAGCAGGCGATCACCAGATCGTCCTTGGCGTCGAGATGGTGGTAGAAGCTGCCCTTGGTGACGTTCAGCTCCGACGCGATCCGCTGAACGGACGCGCCCCGGTAGCCGAGCTCGTTGATGAGGCGGGTGGCGGCGAGCAGGAACGCCTCGCGCCCGGGCACCGGATCGTCGTGCGGCAGGTCGAGCAGCGTGGGCGCCCAGTTCTCGCCGGGGGCGGCCAGGCCGTGACGGAACACGTCCATAAGCCGTGCCTCCACCCGCGCGAACTGGTCGGGTTCGTAGCGGTTCAGCCAGGCGGGCACCCAGAACACGTTCTCGAGCAGGACGTGCGCGCGCGCGCCGTACAGGTCGGTCTCGGCGCGGGTGGCGGCCTCGCCCCACAGCCCGCGGGTGCGGCGGAACACGCGCTGCCACCCGGCCATGAGCCGGCCGCGCACCGGATCCTCCGTGGCGCGCAGGTCGGACAGGACCGCGAACGCTGTCTCCTCTCCCCGCTGAATGCGGTGGAGGCGGTCCATGTTGAGGCGGAGGAAACGGGCGACGCGGGCGGGCGGATCGGGCTCCGCCGCCGCGTCGTCAAGCATGGCGAGCAGGGTGCCAAGCGTATGTTCGAAGGCGGCGGCGGCCAGATCCTCCTTGCGGCGAAAATAATAGGTGACGCTGGTGGTGTTCAGCCCGACCCGGCGCGCGACGTCGGCGAAGGTCATGCCCCGCGCGGACTGTTCGTTGATCGCCTGCGCCGCGGCCGCGAGGATAGCGTCGCGTTTCGCGCGGAAACGCTTGGTGCCGGCCTCCTCTCCAGCGGCGCCTGTGTCCGGTGCCTGCATGGCGCGACCCTATCACGCCCGTTTCGAAGAACCAGTCCTTTTGCGACGTTGCGGCGCGCGCGCGATCGCGGCTTTACCGAATAGGCGGTACGGCCTAAACCGGGGCCGACATAGCTTCAGGAGCGCGCGACCATGGACTTCACGCTGAGCGAGCGGGAAACCTATTTCCGGGATCGGGTACGCGATTTCATCGCGCAGCATATCGCGCCGCGCGATCACGAGTATCACGAGCAGGCCAATAGCGGCGAGCGGTGGAAGGTCATCCCCGTGATCGAGGAGGTCAAGGCGATCGCCAAGGCGCAGGGGCTGTGGAATTTCTTCATGCCCCCGCATTCGGGCCAGACGCATGTCGACGACAGTTTCGAGTTCGAGGGGACGCAGCTCACCAATTCCGAATACGCGCTGTGCGCCGAGGAGATGGGCCGCATCGGCTGGGCGTCCGAGTGCTTCAACTGCTCGGCGCCCGACACGGGGAACATGGAGGTGTTCCACCGTTACGGCACGCGCGAGCAGAAGGAGCGGTGGCTCAAGCCGCTGATGCATGGTGAGATCCGCTCGGCGTTCCTGATGACCGAGCCCGCCGTGGCGAGCTCGGACGCGACCAACATCGAGACGCGGATCGAGCGGGATGGCGACCATTACGTCATCAACGGCCGCAAATGGTGGTCGTCGGGCGTCGGCGATCCGCGCTGCCAGATCGCGATCGTGATGGGCAAGACCAACCCGGAGGCGTCGCGCCATTCGCAGCAGTCGCAGATTTTGGTGCCGCTCGACACGCCGGGCGTCCGGATCGAGCGGATGCTGTCGGTCTATGGCTATGACCACGCGCCGCACGGGCATGGCGAGGTGGTGCTGGAGAATGTCCGCGTGCCCGCCGAGAACATCCTGCTGGGCGAGGGGCGCGGGTTCGAGATCGCGCAGGGGCGCCTGGGACCGGGGCGCATCCATCACTGCATGCGGACGATCGGCACCGCCGAGACCGCGATCGAGGCGATGGCCAAGCGGCTGCTGAGCCGGGTCGCGTTCGGCAAGACGATCTCCAGCCAGTCGGTGTGGGAGGAGCGGATCGCGCGGGCGCGGATCGACATCGAGATGACGCGGCTGCTGTGCCTGAAGGCGGCGGACATGATGGACCGGGCGGGCAACAAGTCGGCGCAGCTGGAGATCGCGATGATCAAGGTGCAGGCGCCGCTGATGGCGCTCAAGATCCTGGACGACGCGGTGCAGGCGCATGGCGGCGGCGGGGTGTCGGGCGACTTCCCGCTGGCGGGGCAGTGGGCAAGCCTACGCACGCTGCGCTTCGCGGACGGACCGGACGAGGTCCACAACCGGGCGATCGCGCGCAACGAGTTCGGGAAGTACGCGGACTATCGCACCGCGCCGCCCGAGCGGGGCGCGACCGTGCAGACGGGCGGCGGGCAGCAGCTGTCGAGCGGGGATATGGCGGTCGCGCGGTAGCGCCGCCGCGACCTACCCGTCACCCCGGCGTGGGCTGGGGTCTCCCACCGAGAGTGCGCCCTGCCCGAACCGCGAGATCCCAGCCTTCGCTGGGATGACGGAGGTGGGCGGGGCCGGAAGGAACCGATGAAAGCCGCCGTCCTTTTCGAAGCCAAGACGCCCCTCCAGATCGAGGAGGTGGTCGTGTCCCTCCCCGCCGCGCGCGAGGTGCTGATCCGCACGCATGCGGTGGGGGTGTGCCGGTCGGACCTCCATTTCATCGACGGGGCATTCCCGCATCCGGTGCCGACGGTGCCGGGGCACGAGGCGGCGGGCGTGGTCGAGGCGGTCGGGTCCGACGTCGCGCATTTGAAGCCGGGCGATCACGTCATCACCTTCTTCACGGCGTTTTGCGGGACATGCGAGTTCTGCATCTCCGGGCGACCGTCGCTGTGCCTGGACCCGTCGACCAAGCGGCCGCAGACCGCCGCGCCGCGGCTGTCGCTCGCCGACCAGACCCCGCTCCATCCGTTCCTGAACCTGTCGGCCTATGCCGAGATGATGCTCGTCCATGAGAATGCCTGTGTCGCGATCTCCAAGGAGATGCCGCTGGTGCAGGCCGCCCTGCTCGGCTGCGCGGTGATCACGGGGGCGGGCGCGATCTTCAACGACTCCAAGCTGAAGCCCGGCGAGACGGTGGCGGTGATCGGGGCGGGCGGGATCGGGCTGGCCGCGGTCAACGCCGCCAAGATCGCGGGGGCGGGGCGGATCATCGTCATCGATCCCGTCGCGGACAAGCGCGCGCTGGCCGAGAAGCTGGGCGCGACCGACACGCTCGACGCGTCGGACCCGAGCGTCGGCAAGCAGGTGCTGGCGATGACCGGCGGCGGGGTGAACTACGCGATCGAGGCGGTGGGGCGGCCGGAGACGGCGGAGTTGGCCTGGGCTGTCCTGAGGCGCGGCGGGACCGCGACGATCCTGGGGATGATCTCCCCGGGCAAGTCGGTGACGATCCCCGGGCCGAGCTTTCTGTCGGGCAAGAAGATGCAAGGGTCGCTGCTCGGCTCCACGCAGTTCCCGATCGACATGCCGCGGCTGGTGGCGATGTATCTGGACGGGCGGCTCGACCTCGACACGATGGTCGCCGAGCGGATCACCCTGCCCCAGATCAACGACGCGATGGCAAAGCTCCGGACGGGCGACACGACGCGCAGCGTGGTGGTGTTCGAATGAGCGACGCGGACCTGAGCATGAGCGGGACGATCGCGGTCGCGGAGAGGGACCGGCTCGACCTCGACCGGCTCGGCGCCTGGATGCGCGAGCATGTGGACGGGTACGAGGGTCCGCTCTCCTACGCGAAGTTCGCGGGGGGGCAGTCCAACCCTACCTACCGGCTCGATACGCCGACGCGCGCCTATGTGCTGCGGCGCAAGCCGTTCGGGCCGATCCTGCCGTCGGCGCACGCGGTCGACCGCGAGTACCGGGTGATCGCCGGGTTGCACCCGACGGGCTTTCCGGTGCCGCGGCCGTACGGGTTGTGCGAGGACGAGAGCATCCTCGGCGCGGCGTTCTACGTCATGGAGATGGTGGAAGGGCGCACGATCTGGGACGGGTCGATGCCCGACCTCTCGCCCGCCGAGCGGACCGCGCACTATCACGAGATCGTCGACACGCTCGCGCGGCTGCACGGGACCGACCATGTGGCGGCGGGGCTGGGCGAGTATGGCAAGCCCGGCAATTATTTCGAGCGGCAGGTCGCGCGCTGGACCAAGCAATACCGTGCCGCCGAGACCGAGCGCATGGAGCCGGTCGAGCGGCTGATCGAATGGCTGCCGCGCACGGTGCCCGAGCAGACGCGGGTCAGCATCGTCCACGGCGACTACCGCGTCGACAACATGATCTTCACGCCCGGCTCCGCCCAAGTGATCGCGGTGCTCGATTGGGAGCTGTCGACGCTGGGCGATCCGCTGGCCGACTTCTCGTATTTCCTGATGAGCTGGGTCACGCAGCCCGAGGGTCGATCGGGCGTGATGGGGCTGACCGGGCCGGAGACGGGCATCCCGACGATCGAGGAGATGACGGCGCGCTACTGCGCGGCGACGGGGCGCGACGGGGTGCCCGACCTGAACTGGTATTTCGCGTATAATCTGTTCCGGCTGACGGGCATCGTTCAGGGCATCAAGAAGCGGATCCTGATCGGCACCGCGTCGAGCGCGCAGGCCGAGCGGTCGGTCGCGCGGATCGATGCGCTGGCGGAGGCGGCGTGGGGGTTCGCGGTCAAGGCGGGGGCGTGACTTCGTCGTCACCCCGGCTTTGAGCCGGGGTCCCGCTACCTTCTTGCGGGCGGCGGGAGAAAGCGTCACCCCGGATCAAGTCCGGGGTGACGAAAGAAAGGGAACGGGATGAGCCAATTCGACCTGACCGGAAAGGTCGCGATCGTCACCGGATCGTCGCGGGGCATCGGGCGAGCCTCGGCGTTCGAGTTGGCGGAGCATGGCGCAAGAGTGGTTATCTCGTCGCGCAAGCAGGACGCGTGCGACGAGGTCGCGGCCGAGCTGAACGGAAAGTATGGTGAGGGCAGCGCGATCGCGATCGCCGCCAGCATCTCCGACAAGGCGGCGCTGCAAAGGCTTGTCGACGAAACGCGCGCGCGGCTGGGGCGGATCGACGTGCTCGTCTGCAACGCGGCGTCCAATCCCTATTACGGGCCGCTGGCGGACATCACGGACGAGCAGTTCCGCAAGGTGCTCGACAACAATATCCTGTCCAACCACTGGTTGATCGGGATGGTCTCCCCTGAGATGCTGGAGCGCGGGGATGGCTCGATCATCATCGTATCCTCGATCGGGGGCCTGCGAGGATCGCCGGTGATCGGGGCGTATAACGTGTCCAAGGCGGCCGACTTCCAGCTCGCGCGCAATTATGCGGTCGAATACGGGCCGCGCGGGGTCCGGGTGAACTGCGTCGCGCCGGGGCTGGTCAGGACCGATTTCGCGCGCGCGCTGTGGGAGGACCCGGAGCGCATCCGCGCCGCCAACGAGCAGGTGCCGCTCCGCCGTATCGGCGAGCCGCACGAGATCGCGGGGGCGGTGGTGTTCCTGGCCTCGTCCGCATCGAGCTTCATGACGGGCCAGGCGATCGTGGTGGATGGGGGCGTGACGATATGAGGTTCCGGAACAAGTCGATCATCGTCACGGGCGCGGGATCGGGCATCGGGCGCGCGGCGGCCATGCTGTTCGCGGCGGAGGGCGGGTCGGTGATCGTCGCCGACCGGACGGAGGGCGCGGACGAGACGGCGCGCATGATCGCCGAGGCGGGCGGCACCGCGCGCGCGGTCCGGATCGACGCCGGCGCCGAGGAGGATGTCGCGCGGGCCGTCGGGCTGGCGGTGAGCGAATTTGGCGGGCTGGACGTGATGTTCGCCAATGCGGGTATCTCGGGCGGGATGGCGAACATCTTCGACACGGACGTGGCGCTGATCACCGAAGTTTTGCGCGTCAACCTGATCGGGCCGTTCCTGGCGATCAAGCATGCGGGCCCGCGCATCGCCGAGCGGGGCGGCGGGGCGATCGTGCTGACCGCGTCGGTGGCAGGCATCCGGTCGGGGGCGGGGTCGCCGGCCTATTCGGCCTCCAAGGCGGGGGTGATCAATCTCGCTCAGGTGTCGGCGCAGCAGCTGAGCGGGTCGAACGTGCGCGTCAACGCGATCTGCCCGGGGCTGACCGAGACGGGGATGACCAAGCCGACCTTCGATTATGCGCGCGACGCGGGGAAGACCGACCGGATCGGGCGGCTGAACCCGCTACGCCGCGGCGCGCAGCCTGAGGAGCTGGCGCGGGTGGCGCTGTTCCTGGCGTCGGACGATGCGAGCTACATCAACGGGCAGGCGATCGCGGTCGACGGTGGATTGTCGTCGAGCCATCCGGTGACGAAGCAGGAATATGGGCGCACGGCCGTCTGACTCTTCGGCGTCTAGTCCCGCAGGCGGATCAGCCCTTCCTGCGTGACGCTCGCCACCAGGCGCCCGTCCTGCGTGAAAATGCGGCCCCGGTTGAAGCCGCGGGCGTGGCCGGCCCAGGGGCTGTCGGTCGCGTAGAGCAGCCATTCGTCGGCGCGGAACGGTTCATGGAGCCAGAGCGCGTGGTCGAGGCTGGCGGTCTGGAGGTTGTGCGTCATCCAGTTCACGCCGTGCGGGAGCGTGCAGGTGCCCAGCAGCGCCATGTCGGACGCATAGGCCAGGATCGCGCGGTGCAGGGCGGGATCGTCGCCGACCGGCGCGGCGAGGCGGAACCAGCTTGCCTGGGCGGGCTCGCGCGGTTCGGGGTGCATCCAGCTTCGCGCGTGAACCGGCCTGATCTCGATCGGGCGCGGGCGGAGGAGGTGGGCGCGCCATTTCGCGGGCACCTCGTCCTGCATCTCGAGCCGCAGGTCGCGTTCGGAGCGGAGCTCGTCCGGGCCTGGGACGTCGGGCATCGCGTCCTGATGGTGGAGCCCGTCCTCGGGCACTTGCAATGAGGCGGTGAGGCTGAGGATCGGCTGGCCGTTCTGCGTCGCGATCACCCGGCGGGTGGCGAAGCTGCGGCCCTCGAAATCGCGGACGACGCGGTAGATGATCGGGTGGTTCTCGTCGCCGGGCCGCATGAAATAGGCGTGGAGCGAGTGGGCGACCTTGGGCGCGTCGGTGGAGCGTTGCGCCGCCTGGAGTGCCTGCGCGATCACTTGGCCCCCGAAGACGCGGCCGACCCCGCCGGGCTGGCGCGCGCCGCGGTACAGGTCGGTGTCGAGCTGTTCGACGTCGAGGAGAGCGGTCAGCGCGGCGACGAGATCGGCGGGCGGGGTGTCTTGGGGAGTGAGGAGGTCCATGCCGTTCCTTAGCGCCCTCTCCCGCTTTCGCGGGAGAGGGAAAGACGCGGCGGAGCCGCGGCGAGGGTGAAGGGCGGGCCTCTCCGGGAGAGAGCCGTCATTCCCTCACCCTGGCCCTTCGGGCCTGTCCCTCTCCCGCGAACGCGGGAGAGGATTCGAGTCAGTATCCCGCCGCCCTCGCCAGGCGGTCGGCGTGGTAGTTCGCGTCGCCGAACATCTCGGCCAGCACGCGGGCGCGCTTCATGTAGAAGCCGATATCGTACTCGTCGGTCATGCCGATGCCGCCATGCATCTGGATGCCCTCCTGGACCGACAACGTCGTCGCCGCGCCGCTCATCGCCTTGGCGACGGAAACCGCTTCGTCGGCGCGGTCGCTCCCGGTGTCGAGCAGCTGCTGCGCCTTGAGCACGGCGGCGCGGGCGACCTCCATCTCGGAATAGAGATGCGCGGCGCGGTGCTGAAGTGCCTGGTAGCTGCCGATCACCGTGCCGAACTGCTTGCGATCCTTGATATAGGCCATCGTCATGTCCATCGCGCCGCCGCCGACACCGACCAGCTCGGCCGACGCGCCGGTGCGACCCGCGCGGAGCAGGCGGCCTAGCGGATCGCGGCCGGCATCGACCTCGCCGATCACGGCGTCGGCGGTGACCTCGACGCCGGCGAACTCGAGCCGCGCGGCGATCGAGGAGTCGGTCAGGCGCTCGGGGGATGAGGTCAGGCCGGCCGCGTCGCGCTCGACGGCGAAGAGGGTGACGCCGTCCTGGTCGCTGTCCGATCCGGCGGTGCGGGCGGCGACGATGAGCAGGTCGGCGATGTGACCGTGGGTGACGAACTGCTTGGCGCCCGTCAGGCGAAAGCCGTTGCCCGAGCGTTCCGCCTTCAGGCCCACGCCGTCGCCGTGCTTGGCACGCTCGTCGATCGCGAGCGCGGCGACGGTCTCCCCGGCGACGATGCCGGGAAACCAGCGTTCGGCCTGGGCGGTGCCCTTCAGCGCGGCGACCGCGGCGACGGCGGTGGCGAGGAAGGGGGAGGGGGACAGGTTGCGGCCGATCTCCTCCAGCACGACGCCCGCCTCGACATGGCCGAGGCCGAGGCCGCCATGCTCCTCGCCGACCAGGATGCCGGTGAAGCCCATTTCGGCGAAGGACTTCCACAGATCACGCGAGAAGCCGGTGGGGTCGTCGGCGTCGCGAAGCTGGCGCAGGTGCGAGACGGGCGCGGCGTCGGCGATGAAGTCGCGCGCGGCGTCTCGGAGCATGGTTTGTTCGTCGTTGAGGAAGAGGGGCATCGTTTCTTCTTTCTACTACCCTCTCCCGCTTTCGCGGGAGAGGAGCGAGACTTGGGTCCGCCACTTGGCGGGCCTTAGTTGCAGCGGTGAGGGGCGGTTAGGCACTGCCCTCACCCTGGCGCTCCGCGCCGGTCCCTCTCCCGCGAAAGCGGGAGAGGGCTTTGTTCACGCCCCCGGCAGTTCCAGGATGCGCTTGGCGACGATGTTGAGCTGGACCTCGCTGGTGCCGCCCTCGATCGAATTGGCCTTGGTGCGGAGCCAGGCGCGGGCGGGGGCGCCGCCGTTGGTCCGCTCGCTCTCCCATTCGAGCGAGTCGGAGCCGCCTGCTGCCATGATCAGCTCGTTGCGCTGCTTGTTCAGCTCGGTCCCGACATATTTCATCATCGACGGCTGGGCCGGGTGCGCGGTGCCGTGCTTCAGCTCGTCGATGAAGCGTTCGGACATGGCGCGGAAGGCCTGGGTGCGGACCTCGAAATGCGCGATCTGCGCGCGGAGCAGCGGGTCGGCGAGGCGGCCGTCGGCGTCGAGGCCGATCGTGGCGATCGCGCCGGCCACCAGCGGGCTCTCGCCCTGGCCGCCCAGGCCCATGCCCGAGATCATCTCGCGCTCATGGCCGAGCAGGTATTTGGCGACGTCCCAGCCCTTGTTCTCGTCGTGGACGCGGTTGCGCTTGGGCACGCGGACGCCGTCCATGAAGGTCTCGCAGAATGGCGAGTAGCCGGAGATGAGCAGGATCGGCTTGGTCGAGACGCCGGGTGACTGCATGTCGAACAGCACGAAGCTGATGCCGCCCTGCTTCGACTCCTTGCTCGTGCGGACGAGACAGAAGATCCAGTCGGCCTTGTCGGCGTAGCTGGTCCACACCTTCTGGCCATTGACGATATAGTCGTCGCCGTCCGACTCGGCGGAGGCGGCGAGGCTGGCGAGGTCGGAGCCGGCATTGGGCTCCGAATAGCCCTGACACCAGCGGATCTCGCCGCGCGCGATCTTGGGCAGGTGCTCGAGCTTCTGCTCCTCCGTGCCGTATTTCAGGAGCGCGGGTCCGAGCATCGAGATGCCGAAGCTGTTCAGGGGATTGCGCGCGCGGATGCGGGCCAGCTCCTCGCGCAGGACCTTGGTCTCGGCGGCGCTTAAGCCCCCGCCGCCATATTCGATCGGCCAGTCGGGGACGGTCCAGCCGCGCTGGCCCATGCGGTCGAGCCAGTCCTTCTGCGCGGGGGAGGAGGGTTGGAAGTTGCGCCCGCCCCAGCACACGTCGCTGTCGGAGCGGAGCGGCTCGCGCATCTCGGGCGGGCAATTCTCCTCCAGCCAGGCGCGGGTTTCTGTGCGGAACTGATCGAGGTCGGTCATGGCGTGGTCTCCGTGACTAGGTCGTGCGCCGCCCGGGCGACGGCGATGGCGGTGTGGTCGTGGTGGAAGTCGGCGATCACCTGCGCGCCGATCGGCAGGCCGCGCGCGTCGCGGCTGATGGGGACCGAGCAGGCGGGCAGCATCGGAAAGGTGGCGAGGCCGGGATAGGCCATCTGCGCGCCGAAGAAGGTCCGCTCGCCATCGACGGTCAGTTGGCGCTCGGCGAAGGGCGTGTCGTTGTGCGGGAACGCGGTGGTGCCCCAGCAGGGCGCGATCACCGCGTCATAGTCGGCGAACAGCCGGCCCCAGGCGCGGCGGTTGCGCGCCTGCTCATCCTGCAACTCGAACCAGGCGGTCAGCGTCATGGGGGCGATGTGGTCGGTCCCCGCGCCGCGCGCCAGGGTGGTGAGCAGCATGCGGATATAGTTCTCCTGCTGCCGCGCGAGGTCGGGGAGCAGGTCGGACGCGGTGTCGACCCGCGCGCCGGCGGCGGCGAACGCCTCCCCCACTTTCGCTACGGCGTCGCTGACCGCGACCTCGGTCGGGGCGAGCGGGTGGGCGGGGAGGATCAGGACGCGCCAATCGCGCGGCGCGCGCGGCGTGGGGCGGGGCAGGGGAAGGTCGCTCAACACGTCGAGCGCGGCGTGGAGGTCGTCGGCGTCGCGCGCGAGCGGGCCGACGACGCTCAGGGCGAGGTTGATGTTCTCGGTGCGCGGACGGGTGTGGCCGTGATAGTCGAGGGCGCCGTAGCTGGTCTTCAGCCCCCATACGCCGCAAAAACTGGCGGGCACGCGGATCGAGCCGCCGATGTCCGAGCCGATCTCGAGCGGGACATAGCCCGCCGCGAGCGACGCCGCCGACCCGCCCGACGAGCCGCCGCTGACCCGGTCCAGGTCGTGCGGGTTGCGGGTGCGGCCGTGGACGGGATTGTTCGATTGGATGTCGTCGAGGTTCTGGGGCGTGTTGGTCTTGCCCAGGATCACCGCGCCCGCCGCTTTCAGCCGGCGGACCATGACCGCGTCGGCGGCGGGCATGTGGTCGGCATGCTCGGGAAAACCCCAATGGGTGGGGAGGCCCGCGACGTCGAACGACTCCTTGACCGTCATGGGGACGCCGAAGAAGGGGCGGTCGTCCGGGCCTTGTTCGTCGAGCGCGCGGGCGGCGGCGCGGGCGCGGTCGAAATCGCGGACGGGAACCGCGTTGATCGTGCCGTCGCCCGCTTCGATCCGGGCGATCGCGGCTTCGCACTCGGAGAGCGCGGTGGTTTCGCCCGCGCGGATCGCGGCGGCGGTAGCGAGGGCGGAACGGATCATCAGCCCCGCTCCATGACCGTCATCCCAGCGAAGGCTGGGATCTCTTGCCGGACGAGTGCACTCTCAGAGGGAGACCCCAGCCTGCGCTGGGGTGACGGGATGGGACGAGGGTGCGCGGGACGGGTCACTTCAGCTTGCCGCCGCTCGCGGCCGCGTCCTTGAGCGACCGCGCGACCTCGAAGCCGTGCTTCTCCAGGCCGGCGACGATCTTGGGGAGGCCCTCGCTTTGCGCCCAGAACATCGGGCCGCCACGGTAGACGGGCCAGCCATAACCATAGATCCACACCACATCGACGTCGGACGCGCGTTGGGCCTTGCCCTCCTCCAGGATCAGCGCGCCCTCGTTCACCATGGTGTAGAGCGTGCGCTCGACGATCTCCTCGTCGGTGACCTCGCGGACGGTGGAGCCGGACTTGCGACGGAAATCCTCGATGATCTCGGCGACGCGGGGGGAGGGCGAGGGGTTCCGCTTCTCGTCGTAATCGTAGAAGCCGGCCTGCTTCTTCTGGCCCCAGCGACCCTCGGCGGCGAGCGCGTCGCGGATGTTCTCGATGCGGGTCGGGTCGCGGTGCCAGCCGATGTCGACGCCTGCCAGATCGCTCATCTGGAACGGGCCCATCGGCATGCCGAAGGCGACATGGACGCGGTCGATCTGCTCGGGGGTGGCGCCCTCCATCAGCAGCTTGTTGGCCTCGACCTGGCGCGGCATCAGCATGCGGTTGCCGATAAAGCCGTAGGTGACGCCCGCGACGACGGCGACCTTGCCGATCTTCTTGGCCAGCGCCATCACGGTGGCGAGCACGTCGGGGGCGGTCTTGTCGCCGCGCACGACCTCCAGCAGCTTCATGACGTTGGCGGGCGAGAAGAAGTGCATGCCCACCACGTCCTGCGGCCGCGAGGTCGAGGCGGCGATCTCGTCGATGTCGAGATAGGAGGTGTTCGACGCCAGGATCGCGCCGGGCTTGCAGATCCCGTCGAGCTTGCCGAAGATCTCCTTCTTCACGTCCATGCTCTCATAGACGGCCTCGATGATCAGGTCGCAGTCGGCGAGCGCCTGGAGGTCGAGCGTGGGGGTGAGCGCGCCCATCGCGGCCTCGACCTGTTCGGGCTTCATCCGGCCCTTGGCGGCGGAGGCCTCGTAATTCTTGCGCATCACGCCCGTGCCGCGCTCCAGCGCCTCGGCCTGCATCTCGACGATGGTGACGGGGATGCCGGCCGACAGGAAGTTCATCGAGATGCCGCCGCCCATGGTGCCCGCGCCGATGACGCCGACGCGCTTTATCTCGCGCAGCTTGGTGTCGGCGGGAACGTCGTCGATCTTGGCAGCCTGGCGCTCGGCGAAGAAGATGTGGCGCTGGGCGGCGGACTGGACGCCCATCATCAGCTTCATGAACTCCTGCCGCTCGAACTGGATGCCCTCCGCGAACGGGACCTCCGTCGCCTTGACCACGCAGGCGATGTTGGCCGCAGGCGCGTCGAAGCCGCGGAACTTGCGGGCGTTCTCCTTTTTGAATGCCTCGACGACGGCCGGGTCGGCCTCGACGGTCCGCTCGCTGGCGCGGGGGACGGGGCGGGCGGAGGCGATCTCCTTGGCGAACGCGACCGCGTCGGCCTCCAGGCTGTCCTCGCCGACGATCCGGTCGACCAGCCCGGCCTCGGCGGCGCGCTTGGCGGAGATCGGGTTGCCGGTCGCGGTCATCTCGAGCGCGAGCTTCAGCCCGGCGACGCGCGGCAGGCGCTGCGTGCCGCCGGCGCCGGGGAGCAGGCCGAGCTTCACCTCGGGCACGCCGAGCTTCGCGGAAGGCACGGCGACGCGGTAGTGGCAGCCGAGCGCGACCTCGCACCCGCCGCCGAGCGCGGTGCCGTGGATGGCGGCGACGACGGGCTTAGGGCTCGCCTCGATCATGTCGACGACGGTGGGGAGGCCCGGCTCCTGCATCGGCTTGCCGAATTCGGTGATGTCGGCGCCCGCGAAGAAGGTGCGGCCGTCGCAGCGGATCACCATCGCCGCCACGTTCTGGTCCTCCACGCCCTCCTTGACCGCGGCCTCCAGCCCCTGGCGCACGGCCGCGCCGAGCGCGTTGACCGGCGCGTTGTCGGAGATGATGACCAGGATGTCGCCGTGGCGTTCGGTGCGGATGGGGGAGGTCATTCAAGCTTCCTTTCGTCATCCCGGCAAAGGCCGGGATCGCGTGGTTCGTCGTCCGCGCCCGCTCCCGACGAGACCCCAGCCTGCGCTGGGGTGACGGGAAGGGCGGGGGGCGGGTTAGGTCAATGCCGCGTAGATCATCGTCTTGAGCTCGCGGCGGACGGGGTAGAGATTGCTGGGCGACAGCTGGGTCAGGAACACCATCGTCACCCGCTCGACGGGATCGACGAAGAAGGCGGTTGAGAACATGCCGCCCCAATAATATTCGCCGGCCGATCCGGGGACCATCGACCGCGACGGGTCCATGTTGACCGCGAAGCCGAGCCCGAAACCGGTGCCGGCGTTCGCCGCCTCGCTGAACAGCGACTTGGACATGCTCGCCAGGTCGGCGTTGCCGGGCAGGTGGTTGACCGTCATCAGATCGAGCGTCTTGCGCCCGAGGATGCGCGCGCCGTCCAGCGTTCCGCCGCCGAGCAGCATGGTGTTGAACCGGTGATAGTCGCGGGCGGTGGAAACGAGGCCGCCGCCGCCCGAGAGCAATTTCGGCGCGCGCGCCCAGGCGCTCGCCTCGCCCCGGTCGTACATGACGCGCCCCCGGCCGGGTGCGAAGGTGTAGCAGTCGGTCAGTCGGTCGAGCTTGTCGGCGGGCACCTGGAATAAGGTGTCGTCCATCCCGAGCGGCGCGAAGATGCGGGTCGAAAAGAACGCGTCGAGCGTCATGCCCGATACCCGCTCCACCACCGCGCCGAGGACGTCGGTCGCGACCGAGTAGTTCCACGACGTGCCGGGCGAGAACTCCAGCGGCAGCTTGGCGAGCTCGGCGACGAAGCCTTGCAGGTCGTGGCCGCCGTGCCAGTTCTCCAGCTTGCCATCGCGATAGGCGGCGTCGACGTTGGAGCGGTTCTGGAAGGAATAGGTCAGCCCGGCGGTGTGCCGCAACAGGTCGACCATCCGCATCGGTTCGTCGGTGGGCTTGGTCACGAAGGGCACGCCCGCGCCGCCGCCGTTATAGACGCCGACGCCCTTGAACTCGGGCAGGACGTGGTGGACGGGGGTGTCGACCGCGACCAGCCCCTCCTCGACCAGCATCATGAACGCGACGGAGGTGATCGGCTTGGTCATCGACGCGATGCGGAACAGCGATCCCTCGTCGATCGTCCGCCCGCCCTCCCGCGCCACGCCCTGGCTGGAGAAGTGGACCACCTCGCCGTCGCGCGCGACGAGCAGCTGGGCGTTAGGGAGCAACCCCGTATCCAGATAGCGGTCGCGCAGGAAAGCATCGATCCGCGCCAGGCGGGTCGGGTCGAAGCCGTGCGTCGCCGCGTCCGCGATCACCATGCCGTGTCCATACCCCTGCTTCCAAACACGTGGCGACCTATGACCTTGAGCCGCGCGCGGATCAACTATAACCTTGGGCGAAACGAACGGCGGCGCGCAAACCCGTTCTTCGACATGGAGAGATAGAGCCTTGGCCAGCGAACCCTTGATGCCCTTGCCCGCCGGATGGCCCGCCATGTCGCTGGATCAGGCGCGCGCCGCGCTGACCGCGCCCGGCGCCAAGTTCGAGATGGACGAGGTGGAGATCGACGGCCGGCCGACCCGGATATGGAAGAACGCGCCGCCCTCGCTGCCGGGGCTGCTCTCCGCGGCGCGGGCGTTCGGCGACCGGGTGTTCACCGTCTATGAGGACGAGCGTGTCAGCTATGACGCGAACTTCCGCGCCACAGCCGCGCTCGCCGAGCATCTGGCCGGGCTTGGCATCGGGAGGGGCGACCGGGTGGCCCTCGCGATGCGCAACCTGCCCGAATGGGTGGCGAGCTTCTTCGCGATCACCGCGCTCGGTGCGATCGCGGTACCGCTCAACGCGTGGTGGACGGGCGCGGAGCTCGAATACGGCCTGAGCGACTCGGGCGCGCGGGTGCTGATCGTCGACGACGAGCGCCATGCGCGGCTAACGGATGTGTATGCGCGGTTGCCGGCCTTAGCCCATGTGCTCGTCGCCCGCGCGAGCACTCCGCTGGAGGCTCCTGCTTCGCGGTTGGAGGAGGTAATCGGCACGCCCGGCGAGTGGCACACGCTGCCCGATCGCGCGCTGCCGACCGTGACGATCGCGCCCGACGACGACGCGACGATCTTCTACACCAGCGGCACGACCGGCGCGCCTAAGGGGGCGCTGGGGACGCACCGCAACCTGATGACCAACATCATGTCGAGCGGCTATTCGTCCGCGCGGATGCTGCTGCGCCGGGGCGAGACGCCGCCGGCCGCGCCCGAGCCCAAGGTGATGCTGCTCGTCATCCCGCTCTTCCATGTTACCGCCTGTTCGGCGACGTTGATGGGGGCGATCGCGTCCGGGTCGACGATGGTGTTCATGCGCAAGTGGGACACGATCCGCGCGTTCGAGATCATCGAGCGCGAGCGCGTCAACCTGACCGGCGGGGTCCCGACGATCGCCTGGCAGTTGCTCGAGCATCCCGACCGGGGGCGCTATGACCTCTCCTCGATCGAGGCGATCGCCTATGGCGGCGCGCCGTCGGCGCCCGACCTAGTGAAGCGCATCCATGCCGAGTTCGGCGCGCTGCCCGGCAATGGCTGGGGCATGACGGAGACGATGGCGACGGTGACGAGCCATTCGGGCGAGGATTACCTGAACCGCCCGACCAGCGCCGGCCCGCCGGTCGCGACCGCCGACCTGAAGATCATGGACGAGGACGGCATGACCGAGATGCCGCCGGGCGAGGTGGGCGAGCTATGGGCGCGCGGGCCGATGATCGTGCGCGGTTACTGGAACAAGCCGGAGGCGAGCGCGGCGACCTTCGTCGACGGATGGGTGCGCACGGGCGACCTGGCGCGGCTGGATGAGGAGGGCTTCTGCTTCATCGTCGACCGGGCCAAGGACATGGTGATCCGGGGCGGCGAGAACATCTATTCGACCGAGGTGGAGAATTGCCTCTACGCGCACCCGGCGGTGACCGACTGCGCGCTGATCGGCATCCCTCACCGGACGCTGGGCGAGGAACCCGCCGCGGTGGTGCATCTCGCGCCGGCCGCGGAGGCGAGTGAGGCGGAACTCCAGGCCTGGGTGAAGAAGCACCTTGCCGTGTTCAAGACACCCGTCGCGATCCGCTTCGTAGCGGACGTGCTGCCCCGCAACGCCAACGGCAAGATCCTGAAGAAGGATCTGAAGGCGCTGTTCGAGGACCGCGTGGCGACCTGAGGGTCGTAGTCGGGGACGAGAGGGGTCATGGCCCGCGAGGTCTCCCCGAGCGCATCGTGCGACGGATCGGGTCCGACCGGGTTCGCATACCGCTGCCGGGTGGATCAGGCGGTCGGATCGAAAACTAGGCGCGCAGCACGCCATCGACCGCGTGTCGCCAGCCGGCGAGACGCGCCGCGCGTTCGTCGGCGCCGATCGCGGGATCGAACCGCTCCAGCGCGCCGCGCATGCCCGCAGCCTCATCGAGCGACGCGAACAGGCCGGCGCCGATCCCGGCGAGCATCGCCGCACCGAGCGCGGTGGTCTCGGCGAAGCGCGGGCGCTCGACGGGAAGGGCGAGCATGTCGGCCAAGTCCTGTGCCATCCAGTCGTTCGCGACCATGCCGCCGTCGATGCGCAGGCTCGCCCATTCCTGACCGTCGGCCGCAAACGCGGTCTGGAGGTCGTGCGCCTGATAGCTCTGCGCCTCCAATGCTGCGCGCGCGACATGCGCGCGGGTGGCGGAGAAGCTGAGGCCCGACAGCGATCCGCGCGCGTCGGGCCGCCACCAGGGCGCGCCCAGGCCCGACAAAGCGGGGACGAGGTACACGCCGCCATTGTCCGACACGCTGCGGGCGAGCGCCTCGGTCTCCGCGGCGGTGCCGATCAGGCCGAGCGAGTCGCGGAGCCACTGGACGAGGCTGCCCGCGACGAACACCGACCCCTCCAGCGCATAGGCGCGCTCGCCGCCGAGTTGCCACGCCGCCGTGGATAGCAGCCGGTGATCGGAGGCGAGCGCGCGGCCGGTGTGGGTCAGGATGAACGCGCCGGTGCCGAACGTCGCCTTGGTCTCGCCGCGCCGGAGGCAGGCTTGGCCGATCGAGGCCGCCTGCTGGTCTCCCGCCAGCCCGCAGATCGGGATGGGCGGCCCGAAGGCGCGTGTCTCGCCGAAGCGCCCGGCGCAGTCGACGATCTCGGGCAGCGCGGCGCGGGGAGCGCCGAACAGGTCGAGCAGGTCGTCGTCCCACGCGCCGGTCGCGAGGTCCATCAGCGCGGTGCGGCTGGCGTTGGTGGCATCGGTGATGTGGAGCCCGCCCGTCAGCTTCCACACGAGCCAGCTCTCGACGGTGCCGACCGCCAGCCGATCGCCCGCCGCCGCCAGCTGGGGCCATTCGCGCATCGCCCAGCCGATCTTCGACCCGGAGAAATACGGGTCGAGGAGCAGTCCGGTCTTCGTCTGGACCGCCGGTTCGTGCCCCGCCTCGCGCAGGGCGCGGCAGCGATCGGCCGTTCGGCGATCCTGCCAGACGATGGCGGGGGCCAGCGGCTCGCCGGTGGTGCGGTCCCAGAACACCACCGTCTCGCGTTGGTTGGTGATGCCGATCGCGGCGATCCGCTCGGGCCCGCCCGCCTGCGCGACCATCGCGCCGGCGACCCGGAGCGACCGACGCCAGATCTCCGCCGCGTCATGCTCGACCCAGCCCGGGCGCGGGTAGGATTGCGTCAGGGCCGCCGCCTCGCTCGCGACGCACTCGCCCGTCGGCCGGAACAGCATCGCGCGCGTCGAGGTCGTGCCCTCGTCGATGACCAGCAGATATTCGCCCATCGGGACAGGGTAGGCGGGATACCCGGCCCGCGTAAACCGCGCTAAGCTTCCCGCCCATGGCCGATCGCGACCCGAACCTGCCCGCCCTGGACGGCGCCGCCGACTCCCTGCTGGGCGTGCCCGTCGGCATGACGGCCGAGGACGCGATGCGCGTCGCCATGCGCCGCGACCGGCTGCTCGCCGCGCTGACGCTGACGGCGGGGGTCGGGCTGATGCTGGGGCTTCCCTTCGCGCTCAAAGCGGGGGCGGAGTTCTTCCTGCCGCTCACCGCCGCCCTGGTGATCGCGGTCGCGCTGGTGCCGGTGCTCGAGTGGCTGGAGCGGCGGCGCGTGCCGTCGTCGTTGGCGGCGCTGTTCTGCGTGCTGCTGTTCCTTGTTGCCGCCAATGTCGCGCTCGCGGCAATCATCGTGCCGGCGACCGACTTCTTCCGGCTGTTGCCGACACGGATCGGCCGCATCCAGGAGAACCTCCAGCCGCTGCTCGAGATCTACTCGAACCTCGAGCGCTACGCCAATCGGACGCTGCGCCAGGTCGCGTCGACGCCGGTGCGTCAGCCCCAGGCCGCCGCCGTGGCGCCGCCGGGGTCGATCCTGGAGCTCGCGGCGACCTCGGCCCCGGCCGTCATCATCCAGTTCTTCTTCGCGATCCTGGTGGTGTTCTTCTTCCTGTCGGGCTGGACCGGGATGCGGCGGCGAACGATCACCAATCGGGCGAGCTTCAACGGGGCGATGGCGACCGCTCGAGTGATCCAGGACGTGGTCGACGACGTGTCGGCCTATCTGGGGACGATCACCTTCATCAATATCGCGCTGGGACTGGTTGTCGCGCTCGCGTTGTACCTGATCGACATGCCCTATCCATTGATGTGGGGCGGGATCGTCGCGCTGCTCAACTACGTGCCCTATTTCGGGCCGGTGATCGCGGCGCTGCTGCTGGCGATCGGCGGGCTGATGACATTCACCGACATCTGGCTGGCGCTGCTGCCGCCCGCGATCATGGTCGGGCTGCACCTGGTCGAGGCGAACGCGATCACGCCGCTGATCGTCGGGCACCGGCTGACGATCAGCCCGGTGCTGATCCTGGTCTCGCTCAGTTTCTGGGGTTGGGTGTGGGGGACATCGGGGGCGCTGCTGGCGGTGCCGCTGCTGATCATCCTCCAGACGGTGCTGGGCGCGGCGGGCAAGCCGGACATCGCCGGTTTCCTGTTCGAGCACGGGACATTGGTGCGCGGGCGGCGCGAGCGGCGGGCCGGTGATGAGGCGGGAAGCGGAGCGGGGGACGAAAACGGACGTTGACACCCCGGACGCCCCCGCATATCCGGCCGCCACGCTTCAAGCGGGTGTAGCTCAGTTGGTTAGAGCGCCGGCCTGTCACGCCGGAGGTCGCGGGTTCGAGCCCCGTCACTCGCGCCATGCGCCGCGCGCATGGCCGCAGCGAAGCAGCCACCAAGACGCGCAAGCACGGCCGGCGGGGCAACGGCCCCGTCCGACGACGCGGCTTTGCCGCGGCGCTGTCCGACCTTCCTTTTCTCTACCTCACCGCACGCCGTCAGACGCGGCGAAGCCGCGCCTTGTGGCGCGCTCCGCCGCGCTGGCCGGAAGCTTCGGTGTGCGCTCCAGCTACGCTGCCGCGTCTCACCGAAGCTTCCCGGTCTCCATCCAAACCAACATCGGCTTCAACGGCAGGATCCAGATCACCCCCGCAAGCGTGTAGAAAGCGAGCTGCCCCGTCCAATGCCAGTCGCCGACCATTCCCGACAGGCTGGTGACCAGCACCGCCCAGATTATGATCAGCGCGATGATCGCGAGCGCGCCCACGGGCTTGCGCCAGGTCGGGTTCATGGGGTGATCCACTCCTTTTCGGTCGCGACCGCCTGAAGGGGAACATCCCAGGGGTCTACGGGAACGCGCGATGCCTCCTGGATCGACCAAGCGACGCCAACGCGCCAGCCACCTGCATGTAGGGAGAAGGCGCGGTCATAATAACCGGCACCCTGGCCGAGGCGTCCGCCGGCGCGGTCAAAGGCGACGAGCGGGGTGAGGATGATGTCCGGAATCAGCTCTGGCGCGTCGGTGGGCGGCTGCTGAAGCCCGAGCGGTCCCGTCTCGAGCGGATGGCCGGGCGACCATGCCAGGAAGCGCAGCGGCGTCGCGCGGTCCACGACCCGGGGCAGGGCGAGGACGCAGCCAGCGTCCGTCGCGGCCCGTTCGAGCGGCGCTGGATCGGCCTCGCCGCCGATCGGGCGATAGCTGGCGACGATCAGGCCGGGGCTGAGCCGCACCAGGAAAGCGGGGTCGACGCGGATCGGCTCGGCGGGGGCGAAGGTCCGGCGCGCATCGCGCATCCGCGCCCGGAGCAGCGCCTTGTCCGTGGGAGTAGCGGGTGACGGGACCGCCATGGCCGTGTGCTCCGATATCCGCCGACGCTTGGTACGTCAGATGGGGACCATGTACGACGGGCCAGGACCCGCGCAGGGACAGTCCCCGTGGATGATGAATAGCCCCGGGGATTATGCTGAGCTCGCACCGGGCAGTACCCGCCGGAAACCGATCTAAGGAGCCGGCGCGCTTTGCTCAAGGGTGCCCGCGAGCGATTCGAGACGGGCGGCGATGGCCGCGAGCTCGTCCTCGCTGACCAGGTTGTCGGGCAGGGGGCGGTTCTCCGCCTCGTCGAGCGCATCGGCGAGCATCAGCCCGACGTACAGGAAGGTCCGCTCGTAGGAGCCGCCGCCCGCGCGCGCGGCGGTGGCCCAGCGCTCCTCGATCATGGCGGCGAGCTGGTGGACGCGCGCTTCCTCGCCGTCACGGCAGGCGACGACGTGGCCGCGCCCGCCGAAGGACAGGGTGACCTGCGCCATCAGGCGGCCCCGCGCGAGATGACGTCGTCGAGCGCGGTCACCGCCTCGGCCATGCGCGCCTTGAGGGCGGCGTGGCGGCGGGCGAGCGCGTC
>VYKR01000059.1_pt1 | contig 25422 bp, 27 predicted proteins | sample 5109561 | NCBI WGS metagenome assembly VYKR01 (sample SAMN12291799, study PRJNA351875) | freshwater metagenome | isolation source: freshwater lake | place: USA: Michigan, Ford Lake | collected 2015-08-15
TAGTGTGCCATACTTTCGCTTCGCCACTGTTGGCCAATTCTTGCGTCAGGGTAATCAGACGATTTTGTAGTTGACAGCGATAAGTTAAAGACATCAAAAAATCTCCGAGTATTTGTGCTGTTCAGTCCCATCGTAGGTTGGGTTGAACGATAGTGAAACCCAACATTTTTTAATAATTAAGTTGGGTTTCGTTCCTCAACCCAACCTACAGATTACTTTTGATAGATTTTTTGCTCACGATTGTTTGGGGTAGATGTAATCAAATCAGGTTCATTGTTTTTTACTGCTGCTGCTGTTCCATCACTTCCCGCAAGATGTAGTTAATTTGTGTCTCATATCCTTTCCCTTGAGCTTTTAACCATTCTAATATATCTTGATCTAGTTGGATGGTTAATTGCTGCTTTGATGTCGAAAAAGATACTGTTTCTTGGGTAAAGAATTCATCACCTAACGGCGGAATATCAGAATAATCGATATTCTCATCCGTCATCGCATCAATTCTCTTCAAGTCGCTTTTGATAGATTTTTTGCTCACGATTGTTTGCCTTTCTCATTGAGATTATACGAGTTTTATTAGAGCGAGGGGTATGGACGATTAAGACAACTCGACCTTTCAATTTGCCAAGCGTAATATATCTTATCTCACCATAAACGAAACGGCTATCCTCGAAGGTAACACATTTACCACCAAAAACTAGCGGTGCATCCTCAAAACTCAGTCCGTGCTTCTCTAAGTTAGCGTCGCTCTTGTCTTGCTCCCATTCGTACTTCATTGTTTGAGGTAGATTCGTTAATATTAGGTTCCAAGGTAGCGCCTTAGTCCCATCGTAGGTTGGGTTGAACGATAGTGAAACCCAACATTTTTTAATAATTGAGTTGGGTTTCGTTCCTCAACCCAACCTACAGATTACTTTTGATATATTTTTTGCTCACGATTGTTTGAGGTAGATTGGTTAATATTAGGTTATCTCGTTCCCAGGTTCTACCTGGGAACGCTCCCTTCAGGTTCTACCTGAATATTACTTTTTGCCAGAGCCAGAAACCGGGTTTGTCAAACAAACCCGGTTTCTAAACAAAAAGCTAGGAGTAAGGTTTTATCATCGGTTGTTAACTTATTTAAATCCTCCCGCTCTAAAAATTCTTTGAGGTCTTCCTGCAATGGCGTTTCTGTCTGTTGTAAATATTCTTCCAATGGCTGAAAAAAAGGCGGAAAAGGCTGCCAATTTTTATAATCGATCGATACCTTTTCTACTCCATCCGTCGCCACACAAATAAACGCAACTGGCTCGGTTAAAACTTTTATTTGCATATCCTCCAAAGCATTACTAGAAATAACAAAAGTGGTTTCATTGATGTATTCTCCCTTGTCAGGCTGCAACAATAATTGATAATTTCCCCCCAGAGGTTTGAACACAATAAAACCATCTCCTATCTGCATCGCCGCTAATCGTTTTGAAGTAACCAAAACAACCAGTAAAGTTGTCGCCAGATCATTAATGTCTAACTGTTCTTTTTCGGCTTCTTCTTGGAGAATTTGCTGAACATAAGCCAACAGTCGCCGGAATATTTCCTTTAATTCGGCTTCAGTTTCAGTGGCAGCTAATGCTGTTTTTTTGAGATTTTCCTCTAAAAATTGCAGCGCTGCTTTAACTGTTATTTTCGCACCCAAATCCGAATGTTTGGCACTACCGGCCCCATCGGCCACGGCTCCAATCAAAACATCCTGACCCAATACCTTATAATCACCATAATCTTGACAGGGTAATCCCGCTTGGATATGAAAACTACCGACCACCGACTGACATAATGTTCTCCACATAATTAACTGTCCTCTAGGTGGTGATTTGTCCCCAATTCACGGGTGGTAAATCGATCGCCTCTCCAATTTTACCACCAGAAACTCGTTTCATTGAGTTACTTAACCACTGAAATAAATCCCGAAAATCTAAACCATTGAGTAACACGGGGGGATTATTAGAAATCTGTTTGAGCGTCTCCATATCAGCACCCTGAACACCTACAGAAAAAAATAAAACCCGATTTTCTGCTTCTCCTTGTTTTACCCGTTGCGCCGCCAGATTCCATTGATCCGTAGGCGCACCATCAGTAATTAAAAATATCCAGGGACGATAATATTGGATACCATAACTTTTATAAATCGCCTTACGATCTTCGATTAAATCTAAGGCCAATTCAATCGCTTTTCCCATAGGCGTTAAGTCTCCTGCGGTTAAAGTAGGTGGCGTAAATTGATCAATTCCGACAAAATCTTGCACGGTTTTAACCCCTCCATTACCAAAGGTAACAATGGCGGTTTCTACGCTCAACGTCGCTTGGGTATCCCGCATCACATCCTCCTGAAAGGTTTTGATACCATCATTGAGAGCCTTAATCGGTTCTCCTGCCATTGAACCGGAGGTATCTAGTAGTAGTACCACAGGACAGCGATTTTCCTGATTTTCGACAAATTCAGCCACACCAATCGGCATTTTTTTCAAGCCTCCTAATTTTTTGAACTGGGGGAACTATGGGAGTTGTAGCAATTGGGATTATCTACTTTTTGTCCTATTATATTATCTCTGCCAGTCCCATCAGAAAAGGTATCTTTCCCTTAAGCTGAACGCAGGATTTGAGGCTCTTCTCGACTTTGTGTGATAATTTGCGCTTATAGAATAGTGAAATGCTTATTGAGCAAGACTTCTAGGACTATTTTGCAGAAGAAACTCTCAGTATAGACCTCGTTCCCACACGGAAACGAGAAGAACCGGATTTGATTTTTGACTATTAGTCGCAGGGTTTGTTGCAATTCCTCGCGACTGTGAATTTCCTCCAGACGGTGAACCGGAACACCTTGATCGAAGAGAATTAAAGTAGGCAGACTACGCAGACGAAAACTATTAGCTAATTTAAAATTATTATCGGCATTGACACCGACTAATTGAATCGCACCTTGACAGTCATTTTGCCAAGACAAGAGGGTGGGTTGGATTAAACGACATAAACCACACCAGGGAGCCCAAAAATACACGAGGACGGGACGAGAAGACTCTAAAACTAGCTTAGGGAAGCTCTTTTCGTTGACAGATAGCATCATGTCTAAACCGATTTTATGAAAACTTAATTTTGATATAGAAACCATCTTACACCAATCGGGATCAATAGGAAAGGGGTTGGGAGCAAAATCACCAATAAATTTTACTTGTTGCTTGCATTAGCCAAGGATGCCCCCACCAGAGGAGTAGAATAAACCCTGTTACTCCTAGATAGGCAGGACGAAGGAATTCTTGCCACTTTAGGCTTTGCCGACCATCGATAATTGCTAAAAAGGGAACCACCGAGGTGCGTTCTTTGATCTTTAAAAATGCCTCTCCGTAACGGTCTTCTAACCGGCGATCGCCATGCCAGACGGCAAAAAGATGATGAGCAATTAAACCGAGAGAAGTTAATAGGGTAAAGCTTGTCCCTAACCAGAGGGTATGAGCAATACACCAGATCACCTGTCCTACCATCTGGGGATGACGGGTAACGCGCAGGATGCCGGTTTCGTAGAGATGAACCTGGGGTTTTTGGATAGCGGCGATCTCCAGCAGGTTAAAGGTGGCAGGATAGAGAAAGAAAAAAGAAATGGCCGAAAGTACCCAAACTAGGGTTTTAACTCCAGTCACTCCCTGTACTTGCCAGAGAAGCAAACCATCATAACGATGATTGAAGAAATAAACTACTAAAATCACCGCTAGAGGGATACTCACAAGGGCAAATAATACCCGATACAGTCGCGCACCGATGATGGCTTCTCCCCGCATTCGTAAACTGGCTAATCCGCTATGGGCAACAGCAAAACCCAGTAATAAACCTAACATGATCCAATGACTAGCGAATGCCACTTTTACCCTCTTGATTGACTAAATTTTTCTCCCAATTCTATTTTAAAGATTGATGGTTAATTTTTAGCCCCCTTTTTTGTGTTGCCAGTATCGGGGATTCGGGGCAAAATAAAACTATGCTTCCCCAAAGCGACTCCCAAGAATATACCCAGGGAACTATCTAATTTTGCAACTTTTTAGGTAATATGTCTTATCCCCAAAAGCGATTTGTGATGGTCTGTCAGCATTCTTCCTGTTTGGTGCAGGGTGCGTCCGAGCTTCTTTTAGCATGGCAAACGGCAACTCTCCCAGAAGATGTCATCGTTATGACCAGTGGTTGTCAAGGACAGTGTAGCACTAGCCCCACGGTGAGGATTATTCCCGAGGAAACTTGGTACTGTCGTGTTAAACCAGAGGATGTCAATCAGATTGTCGAAGAACATTTAAAAAACGGTCAACCGGTTGAGCGTTTACTCCATCCAAGCATTCACGCTCAATGGCAGTAAACTTGATCGTCAATTTTTAAGTGATGCTTCACAATAGTCTTTTTGCTCGTAGGTTAACCGCTTTGAGTGCCTGTGATTTCAGCTTAGTCTATATAAGACTTTGAGATAGCGGGTGCTAGATGGTGATTTTGTCCTTGCGTTTCCCAAAGATGGGCGTACTATGAAAGTAGGGGAAAAAAAGATAATTTTAGCGATCGATTCACAATGACTAGGGATCTCTGTAGGATTTTATTGATAGAGGATGAGCCGACAACTGTTAAATTAATCCAGAGATTGCTGTTAAAGGCCCCCCAATGTTCCTTGGCCGGGGGGTTGACTTTTACCCTCACCCAAGCTCACGATCTAGAGGAAACTGCCGAAAAACTGGCAGGGGAGAAATTTGATATCATCCTCTTAAGCTTGGAAATCTCTGTCCCCCCCGGCTTAAATATTCTAGTCAAAACCAGAGAATTAGCCTCTGATATACCGATAGTGGTTCAAACTACTAGCAATGATGAGAAATTAGTCGTTAAAGCCTTTCAACTGGGTGCTGACGGTTATATTCAGTTAAATAATATCGATAGTAGTCTTTTAGTCTATCAAATTCGTGTGGCGATCGAGCGTCAGCAATATATCCTCAATCTTAAACATCAACAACAGGAAGATGAATTTCGCGAACTGGAACAGTTAATCAAGGGAGGACAAACTAGCATCACGGCGAAAATGTTCGGTTCTGAGGCAATCAGGCAGAGTATTCCCGATATTTTTCAAGAATTAGTCCAAAATTACGGAGAGTTATTAGACTTAGCTTTAGAAGAACAAGCATACAAAGTCGAACATAATCTATCGGAACGACTGCGAAGCTTGGCCGATAAGCTAGGATTCTTAAAAGCTAGTCCTCGCGATGTGGTGGATATTCATACCACCACCCTACGCCAAAAAAATCAGGATGTCACCCTGGCCAAAGCGCAGGCCTACGTTAGCGAAGGTCGTCTCATGGTCTTGGAATTGATGGGTTATCTCGTCTCTTTCTATCGTAAATACTATATCGGTCTCAGCAACATTAAACTGTTCAATAACACGCAATCATGAGTCAATATCTTCTCAAACTCTACATTATGGGCGATTCAAGTAAATCCCAGAGGGCGATCGCCAATATTTTTCGTATCTGTCGCGAGGAGTTATCCGGTCTTTATACGGTAGAAATAATTGATGTTCTCGAACAGCCCCAATTAGCGGAACAGGATAAAATTCTCGTAACTCCTACTTTAGTCAAACAACTTCCCCCACCCCTACAAAGAATTATCGGCGATATGTCCAATACTCAAAAGGTTCTCCTCGGTTTGGATGTTATTCCCAAAGACTCCCATCTCAATTAGGATTCACCTAAAAATTCTTCTGGTTAGGTTTTTCCTCGCTTATAATCTCTAATCTTAATTTTATCTCAAATGTCGGGGTGAAGACTCTCGCTTTTAACGAGATGAAACTCCAACCAATATAAAACAGCGAAGCACAACTTAAATCTTGACAATCTCTGCTGTATAGGTTAGCCTATAAATAGTTGTTTGAGGTCGATAAACAATGATTATCCTAAGTTTCAGAAAAATAATCGTTCAAATGTTTATTATGTCCAATTCTGTCTAAGCGTTGATATTCGGGAATAGGCAAAACCGCTAGAACCGACCAAAAAATGTGTAGGATTGGATGTAGGTTTAAAAGTTTTCTACGCTAATAGTGATTATGTTTAAAAATTGGTCTTTCGACGATTGGATGAATCATATCCTTTTTCTGGCTACAATTATGGCTTTGCTGACGATTTGGCTGGGTAGATAAATAAAAACATTTTTCTTTACCTCGCTTTACCAAAAATTTGGGTTTAAGGTTCCCCGTCCATTTTATGGCAGGGAGTGTCAAAATAAGAAACAAAACCCTCAGCGATCGATATGACTGACTCAATCCCAAAAATTTGTATTCTCGGTGGTGGTTTTGGTGGACTCTATACTGCTCTACGTTTGAGTCAATTGCCTTGGCAAGATCAACACCCTCCCCAAATTACCTTAATTGATAAAAGCGATCGCTTTTTATTTTCTCCCCTTCTCTACGAATTAGTCACCTCAGAACTACAATCCTGGGAAATTGCTCCCCCTTTCAGCGAATTGCTCGCCAATACCCCCGTTAACTTCCAACAGGGAACCGTCACGGCGATCAATATTAATAATCATAAAATAACCCTTGACAATCAAAACGATATATGCTACGACCGCCTCGTGATCGCCCTCGGTGGTCAATCTTCCCTTGAATTCCTACCCGGGGCCAAAACCCACGCTATCCCCTTTCGTAGTCTAGAGGATGCCTATCGTCTTCAGGATCGACTCAAAACCCTAGAAAAATCCGATCGCGATAAAATTCGGGTCGCCATTATCGGGGGCGGTTATAGCGGCGTAGAATTAGCCTGTAAGCTGGCCGATCGCCTCGGAGAAAGGGGAAGAATTCGTCTGATCGAAAGAAACCCCGATATACTTGGCCCTTCAACCCAATTTAACCGCGACACCGCCAAAAAAGCCCTAGAAAAACGTCTAGTTTGGTTAGACCTAGAAACCACCGTCGCCGATATCCAAGCTGATCGCCTCTCCCTTGACTACAAAGGACAGATCGACAATATCCCCGTTGATCTAATTCTCTGGACCGTTAGTCCGATCGCCTCTCCACTGCTCGCTAATTTGCCCATAGCACATAATGAGCGCAAATTACTAAAAGTTAATCAATATTTACAAACTGTCGAAAACTCTAGCATCTACGCGATCGGCGATGCGGCCGATAGTCGCGATCAAGAGGATAAACCCTACGCTGCCACGGCTCAGGTCGCCCTTCAACAGTCCGACTACTGCGCTTGGAATATTTGGGCGAGTTTTCACGATAAACCGGCTTTACCCTTCCGTTATCAACCTTTAGGCGAAATGTTGACCCTCGGCATCGATGAAGCTACGATTAGCGGTTTAGGACTAGAATTAGCCGGTCCCCTTGCCCATCTTACCCGTCGCTTAGTCTATCTCTACCGACTGCCCACCCTTAACCATCAAATCGCCGTAGCATTCAACTGGATTACCCAACCGCTTCTATCCCTCATCTCTGAGTAGCAGCTGCAGGGATGGGGGAGAATTAAAGTGGCTTTTTTTAATCTAGTTACTTGTCACTTAGATTGCTATATTGACTGTATCAATTACCCTCCTAATTTACAAAATAATTATGAGCATTAAAAGCCGGCTGAAAAATTTGATTCATGAATTGAGTCTTCAGACTTACAAGAAAGTTTCCCCCGATTCCTTCCCTGCTGGTTGGGATGTAGCCTCAGATATAGAAAGAATTTGTCATCACCAGCAACCAAGGATTATTTTTGATGTCGGGGCCAATATTGGACAAACAGGTAGTTACTTTCATCAAAAATTTCCTCAAGCTGATATTCTTTGTTTCGAGCCAATCAAGGAAACTTTTGCCCAATTATCTCAAAAATTTGCTGATAATAAGCGAATTCGCTGTTTTCCGATCGCTTTAGGCGAGCAACCTTCAGAAAAAACAATTATCTTAAACTCTAATTCTCAACAAAACTCCCTCACCGAGGCCTTAAATCGGCCCATAGACGAGAATCAAGGCCAATCCACCGACAAAACAGAAGCAATTACAATTGATAGCTTAGATAATTTTTGTCAAGCTCAGGGGATAGATAGAATAGACCTGCTTAAAATGGATACAGAGGGTTATGAGCTACAGGTTTTAGCTGGAGCAACCAACTTTCTCGAAGGGAGAAAAATTGCCATGATTCTTTCAGAAGTTGGGTTTCGTCCCTCCGATTTTCGCCATACATTTTTTACAAAAATTTACGACCAATTGTATCAAAAAGGCTTTCGTTTTAATGGTCTATACAATTTATCCTATTGGTCTCCCTATCCCTATGAAGGACTAATTTACTGTAACGCTTTATTCGTGAATGCCAATCTGATCAAAAATCGCTTTTACTAAGAATCTGGCCAAGAACAAAGATATTCCTCCACTAACAAACTATCTCGATCGGTCAATTCCTGACCATCGAGACGATTTAAAAGCATTACTGCACCAAATAACCGATTATTAACCCTAATTGGCACAGCTAAAGCCGTTTTTATCCCCAAAGCCACCGCTATATCCTGACGGATGCGATTATCTCCTAGGGTTTGTCCCACCACCACCGGACAACTCCCCTGGTAAACCACCGTACACAATCCCGACGTGGCAATATCACCCCTTTTGCCGACAATTGCCTGGCTGTTTTTACCCGCACCCGCGCGATAATAAATACTATCACCGTCAAATTCGGCAATGATAACCGTTTCTGTTGGAATTAAACCTAAAATTTCTTCAGCAATGCGATCGAGATTAGTTAATTTTTCCATAATGGGGTTAGGGGTTGAGGAAAAATGGTATTATAATCAAAAAAACAGTAATTCATCAACTTTAGTCTATAGTTTGTGAACTCAAATGAAAGATAACACCCCCAAAGTAAAAAGTCTCAAATCTTATCTTCAGCATTTGCCTCAAGATGCGTCTCATGCGATCGTTAGCACCAACTTTGCACCTTACCTGATATCATATTTAGGATTTTCAACCACGGAGATAATCCCACAGTACGACACGGGAGGCGGTGGGATTACCGACTTTGCCACTCGGAGAAACCTAGAAAACGATATTTTTTTGCAGACAAAGAGTAATCCTTTTCTGCTAATAGAGTTAAAAGATAGATATACTAACTTAACTGAAAATAGTCCAGGTTATAAGGCAACTGTCAATCAGTTAAAGCGTCAGTTATTAGGGACTAAGTGTCAAGCAGCCCAATGGGGAATTATCACTAACGGTTCACACATCCAGTTATTTAGAAAACATGGTAAAATCATTTTTCCTGCCACTACTTGCATAGAGCTAAACCCTGAGAACATTGATGAGACTGTAGCTCGGATCAAGACAAAAATTGACAAGACTCCCAAAGCATTAACGGTTACTGTTTACAATAATAAAGGCGGTGTAGGCAAAACCACCACAACCATAAATCTTGCGGCTATTCTTGCTTTTTTAGGTAAAAAAGTTCTAGTTTTAGACTTTGATTTTAATCAACGAGATTTAACTAAATCTCTCCTAAATATAAACCCAGAAGATGGCCTACTAGAAAAGGCTTTAACTGACCGCAATATTGATCTAAAATCAGTAATTCGTCACTATATTTTTAAAAATACAAAACTGCAAATTACTTTCGATGTTGTTCCTGCTGATAATAAAATAGCAGGGCTTACGGAGTCTGACTATAATCCTCACATGACAATATCCACTCTCCATAGAAAATTAGACTTAGCTAGATATGAATATGATTACATCTTTATAGATGCCGCTCCCAATTGGCGATTTACTAGCCGGCTGGCTGTTTATGCTGCCGATGTTGTCCTCTTACCCACAAAACATAACAATTCATTCTCCCTTCATAATGCAGCTATTGCCATCAAGGAGTTTCTGCCGCAAATGCAAGAATTAAAAAAAGATGGGACTCCCATAGCCTTACCAATTTTTTTCAACGGTGAGAAGATTACTCAACCACAGTTAGAACTTGCCCAAAAAGAAATTAATCAAATACTAGAAAATGACAAAAACCTTGTACCCTATTTTTATCCCAGATACACTAATGCCAGTCAAAATTTACATATTCATCACCTGCCAGAATACGCTATTATAGCTAGTGCTGCTTTCGCTCGCGTGCCTGCCGTTTATAAACATCGTTCCGTTTATGACTACTACCAAGACTTAGCAAAGGAGTATTTTTTACAATGATGGAATATACCGATATTGGTACTTTGAAGTATCTCTACTTAGATGAAATAGAAATTACCAATGGGACCGATGCTGATAGTTTTTTAATTGAAGTTACTGCCAAACTATTACAGCAGACAGGTGGACGCAATTGGCTGCCTGTAATCGTCAAAGAACTATCAGAGGATCGCTATGAAGTTATCGGCAACTCATTTGTTTATGCTGTGGCTGAAAGGGCTGGACTAGAAAGAATTTGGTGTATTATTGCCGATAGAACAGAAGATGCTAGGAATATATCCAGAGCTTTGGCAAGAGAAGAAACCCCAAAACTAAATCTGTCAACAGCTTCAAGAGAAGAAATTAAATCTGCTTTACAGTTCTTAATTGAACGACCGAATAGCCCAATAAAAACAGTTAAATTAGCTACGGCTACTGCTAGGATTGATGAGGCTCCCCGTCAATTCTGGAAGAGTTTAGATTCAATTGTTGCCCTCAAGTGTGGAATTACAAAAGGGAAGGGATTAGATTTACTCAAAACTGTCTTTTATCTCACTCCTCAAGAGCCAGTGATTGAGGAATTTTCAGAAGAAACTCTCAAACTCAAGACTGTTTCTGAATTAAAGACTCTAGCCAAAGAAAAAGGAATCGTTGGTTTAAGCAAGATGAAGAAAGCAGAGCTAGTCAGAATATTAGCGCAACAGAAAAAGGAGTATCAATTATGAGTTAGGAAGTGGGAAGTATTTTCAGTGAACAGTAAACAGTCGGGGTAGGGTTGATTCATGAATCAACCCTACCTTGAATCAACCCTACCTTGAATCAACCCTAGAACGTAGGTTGGGTTGAAGCATGAAACCCAACGCCCGATCATGTTAGGCTACTGCTAACCCATCCTACAAATAATTGTGCCTCCCTACTTATAACAAATCACTCCACTATCAATTATGAATTATGAGTTAGGAAGTGAGAAGTATTTTCAGTGAACAGTAAACAGTAAACAGTAATCAGTGAACTGAAAACTCACATCTGATAACTGATAACTGATAACTGATAACTGATAACTGATTCAAGGCTGCCTCCTGTCTGCTGACTTAGCCTTTCAGCAATAAATCGCTAATTTCCGACTGACAATGACCAATTAAACGGTTAAGCGCTTTTTTTCCTTGTTTACCTTGATAATCTGAGCGATCGCTCTCAGTAATTCGATAGGGACGACCGATCGCCACCTTGACACGATGATAAAATACAACAGGATGCCAACCATCTTGATCGAATAAAGGTTCTGTGGTATCTAATAAGCGCAGCAAACGCACGGGAAAAGGACTAATAGCAGTTTCCGACTCGGAGAGAATAGCCACAGGTAAGACCGATAGATTCTCCACGGGACAACCCAGGGCTAAATGGGCAAATCCGCTTTGAAAACGGCTAATTTGACGAGGATAAGTCAAATTTAACATCGGCGATCCACCTTCCGGAAATAAACCGATCCATCGTCCAGACTGTAAAAAATCCGTTGCTTGCCGAAAAAAAGTCCGGTGGCGTTTTTCAGGGGTATCAAAGGGAAAACAGCCCAATTCTCCGATTAATTCCCGCAAAAGCGGCGTTTTTCCCATGTAGTGATGACAGGCGATCGGGAGAGTTTTGCCCAAAGCTTGAATTAAGATCGGCGCGTCCAAAAAGCTGCGATGGTTACTTACCACGATCGCCACTCCTTGGCTGGGTAAATTTTCTTGACCGACGGTAAACAGACTCGTGCGTGTGGTATCAAGAATTAAACGAGAGGTAGATAGGGGGGTAAGCAGCTTCATGGAAAAAAAAAATCGGCCTTAAGATTGTTTTTATTGACTTAGACTACAACTAAAGGATAAAACAGAATTAGAGGATCATAAAATATAGGGATTATGTCCCAATCATCTACAGAAAGCCACTGGGGCAGCCTCGTCTATTTAAAAAAATAAATTTCATGAATGATTTGAATGAGCGAAAAACATTTGCTTTGACAACACCCCTTTATTATGTCAACGATATCCCTCACATCGGTAGTGCTTACACGACGATCGTAGCGGATGTTATGGCACGATGGAAGCGGTTACAGGGCAATTCTGTTCTCCTAATTACAGGAACCGACGAACACGGACAGAAAATCGAACGGACTGCGGCAGCCAAAGGACTCGATCCCCAGGCACACTGCGATCGCATAGCCACCAGTTTTGCCAATCTCTGGGCAAAGCTACAGATCCAGTATGATCGCTTTAGTCGCACCACTGCCCCCCGTCATCAGGCAATTGTTAACGAATTTTTTGAAAGAGTCTGGGAAAAGGGCGATATCTATCTCGATCGCCAACAGGGTTGGTATTGCGTCGCCTGTGAAGAATTTAAGGAAAAAAGAGAACTGTTAGATAATGGCTGTTGTCCCATTCATACTAACCTGGCCGCCGAATGGCGCGACGAGGAAAACTATTTTTTCCGTCTCTCTAAATACCAAGCACAACTAGAACAACTTTACCAAGAGCAACCCAATTTTATTCAACCAGAAAGCCGACGTAATGAGGTTCTCAACTTCGTCAACCAAGGACTACAGGATTTCTCCATCTCTAGGGTTAATGTCGCTTGGGGGTTTCCCATTCCCCACGATGGTCAGCATACCATCTACGTCTGGTTTGATGCCCTTCTTGGCTATGTTACCGCCCTTCTCGACCCCGAAGACGAACCCACCCTAGAAAATGCCTTGGCCAAATGGTGGCCGATCGATCTGCATCTGATCGGTAAAGATATATTAAGATTCCATGCCATTTATTGGCCAGCTATGCTAATGTCGGCGGGTTTACCCTTGCCTAAAAGAGTATTCGGCCACGGCTTTTTGACCAAAGACGGGCGGAAAATGGGCAAAAGTCTCGGTAATACCCTCGATCCCTTCGATTTGGTTGATCGCTATGGGGCCGATGCCGTCCGTTACTATTTCGTTAAAGAGATTGAATTAGGACAGGATGGCGATTTTCAGGAAACCAGATTTGTTAATATTCTTAACGCGGATTTAGCCAACGATTTAGGCAACCTCCTCAATCGCACCCTAGGCATGGTCAAAAAATACTGCCAAAATATCCCCCCCCAGTTGACTGGCATAGATATCCCCAACGACAATCATCTTAAGAATATGGGGATCAATCTAGGGGTTATTGTTGAACAGAAGTATGATGCGCTACAATTTAATCAAGCCTGTGAGGAAATATTGGCGTTAATTCGCGCTAGTAACAAGTTTATCGATGAGAGTGCGCCCTGGAGTTTATTTAAACAGAAACAACAAGCAGCGGTAGAACAAGTCCTCTACGCAGTTTTGGAATCCGTAAGACTCTCTGCCTACCTACTCTCACCGATAATACCGACCTTGAGCAGTAAAATTTATCAACAACTAGGTTTTGTTATTGATTTTAATACTTTCAGGTCGGAGGATGGGGAAAACTTCCCTGATGGTGTCTCTTTTTCCCAACACTGTCAATGGGGATTACCCACAAATCCACAACTAGGAACACCTGAACCGATCTTTTCTAAACTAGAACTGCCGTTAAACGATTCCTAAAGGAATTTTTTGATAACTCTATTTTTTAAGGTCTGTTGTCCTTTGGGATACAACTGGCAAACACCCAACACTAAACTTTTAACAAACGAGGAAAAATAAAATGTTTGATGATTATGACACGGCCCCAGTCTTCACCCCCGAACAAGTGCTAGAAAATCGCGGTCGTGTGGCGATTTTCATCGATGGTTCTAATTTATTTTATGCGGCTCTGCAATTAGGTATCGAAATTGACTACACCAAATTACTTTGTCGTTTAACTGCTGGTTCTCGTCTCTTGCGTGCCTTCTTTTATACTGGAGTTGATCGCACTAACGAAAAACAGCAGGGATTCCTCCTCTGGATGCGTCGCAACGGTTATCGAGTCATCGCTAAAGATCTAGTACAATTGCCCGATGGTTCCAAAAAAGCCAATCTCGACGTGGAAATTGCCGTAGATTTAATGGCCCTAGTGGGTTCCTATGATACCGCAGTCATTGTCAGTGGTGATGGGGATTTAGCATATGCTGCCGATTCCGTCAGTTACCGCGGTGCGCGAGTGGAAGTGGTTAGTTTGCGATCGATGACCAGTGATAGTTTAATTAATGTAGCCGATCGCTATGTTGATCTAGATCAAATCAAAGAAGAAATTCAAAAAACTAGCAAACATCACGTTAGTTATAATAATTTCCCCGTCAGCGTCTTAGACCAAGATCGTAGCAGTCGCTAGACAAATTCGGCAAAAATCAAGTTTAAGGTGGGTAATTCCCACCTTTTTCAGTTATCAGTGACCAGTTATCAGTTATCAGTTATCAGTTATCAGTTATCAGTTATCAGTGACCACTCCCCATCTCCCATCTCCCCCGCAACGCGCACGAAGTGGTCTCCCATCTCCCTGCTCCCAGTCTCCTGACTTGAAAATAGAAGCTGAAATAACGCAAAGAGGCACTCCTGCAAGTGGAGTGACTCTTAAATTATTACAGATGTATCAGCAGCTGCGTGTAAGCATCCCACCGAAAAACTAATGCGCGGGGGGTTTGGGGGCGGCGCCACGCCCCCAACGGGGGGGTTGGGGGGTAGAACCCCCCAAAGACTTGGATTGAGTGATAAAATCGGAAGTAATACGGCCATCCCTTGAGTATGGGCTACATATCAAGAGAGGCACTCACGCAATAACTGGATTTAGCATAACCACTCCCCATCTGCTGCCTCCTCAATTAAGCAATACTACTGCGCTTTCTCGCTTCCTTATAAGATGTTCCCACATCCTGTAAACCGACTTTAATCATCTGTTGTTCCAAAAGGGCAAAAAAACGCAAGCGATCGCCACCTTTAATCACCGCTAAATTGTGCGCTTCCGCTAAGGCGATCGGATAACCATAACCTTTTAACACCTGGGCCAGTAAAATACTCAAAGAGCGATCGAGTAATTCTCCCTCCTCCACCACCCAAGCAGGAACCTCTACCCTAGCGATTTCCGTCCCCACATGGAGATAACAGAAGTAAATGCGATGTTCATCCCCATAAAGATCGAGTATCTTCAAAGAACTGCGCCAAAAAGGACTTCTTTGCCCCGGTTCCAATAAATAACCCCAGAGAGAAGCATCCCGGAGAGGATCGACAACGCGACAAGGAGTTTTTTCTGGGTCTAAATCACCGCAATTGATCAGGCAATTGGGAGTATCATGGGGACAAGATTGTAAACGCAGGAAATTTAAGCCTTCCGTGCTACGAGAAGCACTAATATAACCCATAAGCGGGATTTTAGCCGAGCGCAAATCGTCCCAAGACTGAAAAATCGGTGGCAAAATTAAATCTTTTGCTTCCGGGGGGAGACTATCGATAAACCAATAGATCAAAGAACCATCCACAAGGGCTAAATTTGGTTCATAATGGGCGCCGGGGGGTTTTACCCAACGAGTAGCCATTTCTGCTAACATTTGGCTTTCTAATACCGTCCGACGATAACTCATCCACTCATCCACGCGAATACCCCACTGTTTAGAAATGTAGAGGTCTTCTGATTTGTAATAGACTTCGGGAATGCTATCGAGGAGCGGGTGCAAATTTTGGCCATAGTGCAACATGATCCTACCGATATTAATTAGATAACAGTAGGCAATTTCGTGGTGAGAAGGGGCAATTTGGGAACCATCCGTGGCAAAAACGCTATGACTTTCGGGAGCGGGAAGGATAGTAATGCGGGTGTCGAGAGGTTCGATCGGTAGCGCGACAGAGAAAATTAGGCGATCGTGCCAGTTATGATAGAGTTCTAGCAGTTTTTCCTGTTGCTGTTGAGCCTGTTCTAAAAGAATTTTAGCCCGTTGCACTCGCTCACGACTAGCTGCCACTTCCTGTTGAAAATGTTGACTAATCCCAGGCATTTTTGCCGCTAATTTCGCAAGATCGAGCATAACTATCCTCTCCCTGACTTTTTTTGATTTTATCGCAATTTTGTTAGTTATTGTCAAATTTATCCATAGTAATCTCCGCTTACAGCAGTTATCTCAAGGGTGAGATAGGAAGTTTTCCTTTTGGGGAGTCGCTCGTCAATACCAAAAAGGAATCCTGCCTATTTAGACAATATTTGTCCTTGAGATCATTACAGTTTTGATAAGAAATAATTTGCTCATGTTGCATTCTACCAACAATAATACCAGGGTGTATTCCTAGTTGTTCGGCAAATTGATTAATAGCTTTTCTATTCAGAGAATTATTGGCGATAAATCTCTGCCAATCTCCAGGATCAATTAAGAAATTAGCCACAAAAACATCCGCCTCTTTTTCTTTAATTGTATCTTGAATATCTTGCCCCTCTAAAAATAAAATTCGTTTCCCATGTAATAAAATATGACCAGCTTCATGAAAAAAAGAAAACCAAAAATGATCATTGGTTTTGTATCGATCGCTCAATTGAATTAAAGCTTTCTGAGAACCTAACCAACGGGTAGCACCGCATACCCTTGTTTTCGGAAGTTCAGGAACAAAAACCAAGGCAACTCCCGCTGCCGCACAAAGCTCGATCATTTGCGGTTGAAATACTTCGATCGACTTAACAGTTAACGAACGAATTTGCTGCAAGGCATCTCTGAATTTCAACTCGTTGTAATCAGCACAATTAATTTTGGATGCCTCTATTTCTCCTTGACGTAACCATGCTGTTATTGCCCCTTGATCGCTCTCAAACCCCTGAGACTTTCCAAAATCAATCGATAAATTTATCCCCCAAATCTCCTCCCATTGCTCAGGGGAAACAACGGCAAAAAAATTCAAGCTCTCCCGTAATTGCTCTATTTTATCCTCATAAAACTTGAGCCAGCCTAGTTTAGTCATCTGCCGATAAGGAATTTGTTTTAACCAGTCTAAATAACCTTTTAATCTTTGATTCTCGTTTTTTCTCGCTAAATATTCCCGATAAAGTCTTTCGCGCTCTATCCAGAAACCAGCGGGAGTTCCTAACACTAACTCTATCTGTAAGGCGGTATCGATAGTAATCTCCGCTTTACCTTTTATGATCTCATTGATAGTCTTTTTCGGTCTGCCCATGCGTTGGGCAAGTTCCGATTGAGACATATTTCTTTCTTCTAGGATTTCGGCAAGGGTTTCTCCCGGTGGAGAAATAAAATCCGGTGCATATCTGTTCTCAATAGTATTAGTCATGGGTGTCATCTATCCCAATAATTACGACTGCGGTTACTTTCTTCCAATCAATTCCCCCGTCTGCTTTTCGAGGAATCGGTATATTAGCTGGCTCAAAAATTAGTCTGAGGGGATGAACTAAATCTAGGGATAGTTGTCCGGCCCGGTTATATAATAATTCGTGGCAACGTCCCGGAAGCGATCGCATTTACGCCAGGACAATAACTGCTTTTAAGTCGTCGAGTCTTTGCCTGATTTTCTTAGCCATCTTCTCTCCATACTGTTTTTTCAGTAGTCTTTGGCTATTGCATTCGTTCTCAAATTTTTTTTCCTTAAAGACAATATCCATTGTAGATGACTCTTGTAATATTGTTAACCTTTGAGGTTAACAATATTTTATGGTAGCCTCTGGTGCATCCAGTACAAAAGCTCTAAATATAGCGTTAAGAGCTAATAGTCTAGACACCAGTTCTGAAAATGAGGTTAGCTAGAGACAGTTTTTCAGATATTAGCCGATAAATCAGGTGATAATTATTGCTAAAATCGCACTAGCAAGCCAAAACAACGAAAATATGGTTTTATCGCCTAATAACGCTCAAATTAAGTGCCGCCGCTGCCCAAGAAAAAGACAATCTCTAACCTCCGAAACCGGAGAAAAGCACAATCCCTGACTTGACAACAAGAGTGACAATTTGCTATAATGGCCTTTTGTCAACGATTTGACCTTCGGTAAAAGGAGTTCAGAGTAACCTTAGATACAGCCCTATCATGCCCACCATTCAGCAATTAATACGCGACGAAAGATCCAAAGCGAAAAGAAAAACCAAATCTCCCGCCCTCAAACAATGCCCCCAACGTCGGGGAGTTTGTACAAGAGTATATACCACCACACCGAAAAAACCCAACTCAGCCCTACGGAAAGTGGCTAGGGTACGTTTGACCTCTGGATTTGAGGTGACAGCCTACATCCCGGGCATCGGTCATAACCTGCAAGAACACTCGGTCGTCCTCATTCGGGGCGGTCGGGTCAAAGACCTACCCGGAGTCAGATATCACATCATTCGCGGCACCCTCGATGCCACTGGGGTGAAAAACCGTCAACAGGCGCGGTCTAAGTACGGAACCAAACGCCCCAAACCCGCCGCTAAATAAACAGGGAATTGATTAACCAAAAAAATACTCCCACCGAGTCGGTCAAAGTTAACCCAAGAGACTGAAAACTCGCAGGAGGGGGTTTGAGATGGGCTGTAATCATCCGACTGTCAAGCAAAAGTTAAAGTTAACCTAGAAAATTCAGGAATATTCCGATGTCTCGCCGTAAAAACGTCAAAAAACGTCCTATTCCCCCCGATCCCGTTTACAATAGCTGTTTAGTCAGCATGACCATCCGCCGGATCATGCGATCGGGCAAAAAATCCCTGGCCGCTAATATCGTTTACGATGCCCTGAAAACCGTCGGCGAACGTACCGGTCAAGAACCCCTAGAAGTATTTGAAAAAGCCGTTAAAAACGCCACTCCCCTGGTGGAAGTGAAAGCCCGCCGGGTCGGTGGAGCCACCTATCAAGTACCGATGGAAGTACGGAGTAATCGCGGTAGTACATTAGCACTACGCTGGTTAGTCCATTATGCCAGAACCAGAGGCGGCAAAACCATGGCAGGTAAACTAGCTAACGAGATCATGGATGCAGCCAACGAAACCGGCGGCACGATCAAAAAACGGGAAGAAACCCACCGGATGGCAGAGGCAAACAAAGCCTTTGCCCACTACCGTTACTAAGAAAGATACTTTAAAGATACTTTAAGGGCGGTGGACTACACTGCTGCCGCCAAAAAACTGTCAAGAAAAGTATAGAATTGTAAATAGTGTAAAAAATCCTAGAACAAAACCCCATCACTGGCAAGCAAAGCAAGGAGGTTGCTGTGGCACGGACTATCCCGCTAGAGAGAGTGCGAAACATCGGAATCGCCGCTCACATAGACGCGGGCAAAACAACGACAACAGAACGAATCCTGTTCTACACGGGAGTCGCCCATAAACTGGGTGAAGTCCACGACGGAACGGCAATTACCGACTGGATGGAACAGGAACGGGAGCGAGGAATCACCATCACCGCCGCCGCCATCAGTACCAGTTGGCAAGATCATCGCATCAACATCATTGACACCCCCGGCCACGTCGATTTCACCATTGAAGTGGAACGTTCCATGCGGGTACTCGATGGTGTGGTGGCGGTTTTCTGCTCTGTTGGTGGTGTACAACCCCAATCGGAAACCGTCTGGAGACAAGCCGATCGGTACAAAGTACCCCGGATTGCCTTTATCAACAAAATGGACAGAACGGGAGCGAACTTCTTCAAAGTTTACGAACAATTAAGAGATCGCCTTAGAGCTAACGCCGTTCCCATCCAAATGCCGATCGGCGCAGAAAGCGAACTGAGCGGGATCGTTGATCTCGTCAAGATGCGCGCCTATATATATAAGGACGATCTAGGGAAAGACATAGAAGAAACCGACATTCCCGAAGACTTATTGAAAAAGGCCGAAGAATTCCGCGTGCAGCTGGTGGAGGCTGTAGCGGAAGCGGATGAAGAACTCCTAGAAAAATATCTAGAAGGTGAAGAACTCACCGAAGCCGAAATCAAACGCGGTCTCAGGGAAGGGACGATTGCGGGTACAATTGTTCCCGTCCTCTGCGGTTCCGCCTTCAAAAACAAAGGAGTACAACTGCTCCTTGATGCCGTGGTAGATTACCTACCCTCACCCTCGGAAGTAGCCGCCGTTAAAGGGATTCTCCCCGATGGTAGCGAGGCAATCCGGGAAGCTAAGGACGATGCGCCCTTCTCGGCCCTGGCCTTCAAAATCATGGCCGATCCCTTCGGTCGTTTAACCTTCCTGCGGGTCTATTCCGGTGTGTTAGCCAAAGGCAGCTACGCCTACAACTCCACCAAAGGAACCAAAGAACGGATCGCTCGCCTGATCGTCCTCAAATCCAACGAACGGATCGAAGTGGATGAACTGCGCGCCGGTGATCTAGGAGCAGCGATCGGGCTGAAAAACACCATTACTGGGGATACCCTCTGTGATGAGAAAAACCCGATTATCCTAGAATCCCTCTTTATCCCCGAACCGGTTATCTCCGTGGCGGTGGAGCCGAAAACCAAACAGGACATCGAGAAACTCAGCAAAGCCCTGCAAGCTCTCTCCGATGAGGATCCCACCTTCCGGGTCAAAGTTGATCCCGAAACCAATCAAACGGTAATCGCCGGGATGGGAGAACTGCACCTGGAAATCCTCGTCGATCGAATGCTGCGGGAATACAAAGTCGAAGCGACGGTGGGCGCTCCCCAAGTTGCCTATCGGGAAACCGTCCGCAAACCCGTGCGCGCTGAGGGTAAATTTATCCGTCAAAGTGGCGGTAAAGGACAGTACGGCCACGTCGTCATCGAACTAGAACCGGGTGAACCGGGTTCGGGCTTTGTCTTCGTCTCCAAAATTGTCGGTGGTGCTATCCCCAAAGAATACATCAACCCGTCAGAACAGGGGATGAAAGAAGCTTGCGAATCGGGGATCGTAGCGGGTTATCCCGTCATCGACCTGAAAGCAACCCTGGTAGATGGTTCTTTCCACGATGTGGACTCCTCCGAGATGGCCTTTAAGATTGCCGGTTCTATGGCGATCAAAGAAGCGGTGATGAAAGCTGCCCCCGTTCTCCTAGAACCAATGATGAAAGTCGAAGTGGAAGTACCCGAAGACTTCATCGGTAACGTCATCGGTGATCTTAACTCCCGTCGGGGACAAATCGAAGGTCAAGAAACCGAGACTGGCATCGCCAAAGTCTCCGCTAAAGTTCCCCTAGCGGAAATGTTCGGTTACGCCACTGATATTCGCTCCAAAACCCAAGGACGCGGCATCTTCACCATGGAATTTAGCCATTACGAAGAAGTCCCCCGCAACGTGGCCGAGGCGATTATCACCAAAAGTAAAGGGAACGGCTAATCAGTGACCAGTGAGCAGTGATGACAAACCGATCATTTAAATTCGATCGGTCAACCCGAATAACTGCTAACTTAAAACTGGTCTCTGGTAACTGATTACTGTTCACCCACCTGAAGAAGAAAAAAAACAAAGGAACAGAAAGTAAATGGCACGCGCTAAATTTGAACGGACGAAACCCCACGTTAACATCGGTACGATCGGTCACGTTGACCACGGCAAAACTACCCTCACCGCCGCTATCACTATGACCCTAGCAGCCCTAGGTAATGCCAAAGCTAAAAAATACGATGAAATCGATGCCGCTCCCGAAGAAAAGGCTCGCGGGATCACCATCAACACCGCTCACGTTGAGTACGAAACCGCCGATCGCCACTATGCACACGTGGACTGCCCCGGCCACGCCGACTATGTAAAAAACATGATCACCGGTGCGGCACAGATGGACGGTGGTATTCTCGTGGTCTCGGCTGCTGATGGCCCGATGCCCCAAACCCGGGAACATATCCTGCTGGCTCGTCAGGTGGGTGTACCTAACCTGGTGGTCTTCCTCAACAAAAAAGATATGGTGGATGATGAGGAATTACTGGAACTCGTGGAAATGGAAGTGCGCGAACTTCTCACCGATTACGAATTCCCCGGCGACGATATCCCTATTATTGCCGGTTCTGCTAAAGAAGCCCTCGACTACATGACCAAAAATCCCAAGGCCCAAAAAGGCGAAAACGAGTGGGTAGATGCGATTTATGAATTAATGGACGCGGTGGATAGCTATATCCCCACCCCCCAACGGGATATCGATAAACCCTTCCTGATGGCGGTAGAAGACGTATTCTCGATTACTGGTCGGGGGACGGTAGCTACCGGTCGGATCGAACGCGGTATTGTGAAAGTGGGTGATAACGTGGAATTGGTCGGGATCAAAGCAACTCGCCCCACCACCGTTACTGGGATCGAAATGTTCAAGAAAAGTCTCGACCAAGGGATGGCTGGTGACAACGCTGGTATCCTCCTGCGTGGTATCCAAAAAACCGACATCGAGCGCGGCATGGTGATCGCTAAACCGGGTACAATCAAACCCCACACCCAGTTTGAAGGTGAGGTATATGTGTTAAGTAAAGAAGAGGGTGGTCGTCACACTCCTTTCTTTAAAAACTATCGTCCTCAGTTCTATGTGCGGACAACCGACGTAACTGGCACTATCCAAGACTACACCGCCGATGATGGCAGCAGCGTAGAAATGGTCATGCCGGGAGACCGGATCAAAATGACCGTGGAACTGATCAACCCGATCGCGATTGAAGAGGGTATGCGCTTCGCTATTCGCGAAGGTGGTCGCACCATCGGTTCTGGCGTTATTTCCAAAATTATTAAGTAGGCTAATCTACTAATTAACGGGGCAGTTAATGACAAAAAACTGCTCCGTTACTGTCTTTATTTTGTACCTTGACAATTGCAATAGGTGAAATTATGGCTACGCTACAACAACAGAAAATTCGCATTCGTTTGAAAGCTTTTGACCAGCGCTTACTCGATACTTCCTGTGAGAAGATTGTCGATACTGCCAATAGAACTAACGCCACAGCGATCGGACCGATTCCCCTACCGACAAAAAGAAAGATTTATTGTGTCCTGCGTTCCCCTCACGTTGACAAGGACTCCCGTGAACATTTTGAAACCCGCACCCATCGCCGCATTATTGATATTTACCAACCCTCTTCTAAGACAATCGATGCTTTGATGAAATTAGATTTACCCGCAGGGGTTGATATTGAAGTTAAATTGTAAAAAATGCCAAAAAGATGTTATCACTAACATCTTTTTTTCTTCCCCACTCTCCCATAACTTTTAAATAGGATTTTTGATAAAAGGAAGTTATTAAAAGAAGAGCAGTACAATTGGTAGGGGTGCATCTTTGGCGATGCACCAGATGGCTAAACCGTTTGTAGGGGAAAACCTAAAGCTTCTCGTTGCTGTAAATACAATTGAGCAACCTGTCGAGCTAAATTGCGAATTCTGCCGATATAACGGGTTCTTTCAGCTACAGCAATCACACCTCTAGCATCGAGTAAATTAAAAGTATGGGAACATTTGAGAACATAATCTAGACTGGGAATCACCAGAGAGCGATCGATTAATTGCTTAGCTTCCTGTTCATATAAACTGAATAAACTAAACAATAATTCAGGATTAGAAGCCTCAAAATTATAGGTACATTGTTCGATTTCATTTTGCAGAAAAATATCACCGTAGAGGATATTTTCATTCCATTGAATTTTATTAATTGCCTCTACATCTTGCAGATACATGGCTAATCTTTCTAAACCATAGGTAATTTCGATCGCCACGGGACGACAATCAATACCCCCACACTGTTGAAAGTAGGTAAACTGGGTGATTTCCATACCATCTAACCACACTTCCCAACCCACACCCCAAGCACCGAGGGTGGGAGATTCCCAGTTATCTTCCACGAAGCGAATATCGTGATCTTCTGGGTTAATTCCTAACACCCGCAGGGAGTCTAAATAGATATCCTGAATATTATCAGGAGAGGGTTTAATTAGGACTTGATATTGATAGTAATGCTGAAAACGATTGGGATTTTCGCCATAACGGCCATCCGTTGGACGACGACAGGGTTCCACATAGGCAACGGCCCAAGGTTCCGGACCAATTGCCCTTAAAAAAGTGTGGGGACTCATGGTTCCCGCACCTTTTTCGGTATCATAGGGTTGAGCAACTAAACAACCGCGATCGGCCCAAAATTCATTTAATTTAGCGATAACAGCTTGGAAAGTTAAAGACATGGGAAAAAGTAAAAAAGCAGATTAGGGGTTGGGGAAGTGGGGTGTAGGGTGTGGGGAGATTTTATCAGTGAACAGTAATCAGTGAACTGAAAACTCACCTCTGATAACTGATAACTGATAACTGATAACTGAAAAGGCTGACAGTTAAAGTCACTGACTTACCTTTAACTGCAAGCGAAAGTGGACGGGGTTAGAAGATTGGGGGAAAATAACTAATTCATAAAATCCCTCTTCGGGTAATTGACCGGACCATTGCCGATCGCTAGACTTGTCTAAAAGGGTAATATTACCCGTGGGAGAGTAGAAAGATAGTAAAACTTCGCCTTCCGCCTCTAAATTTAAGTCTAACCGATCACTGGAACGCAATTTTATTGCATAGGCTTTTCCTTGCCCCTCGCTGAGAATTGCCTCGATAACTTCCTCTCCCCCCGCGTCTAAACTTTCGATCGCTTGGTAAGATAGGCCAGACTGTAAAGATTGTAACTGATTCCAGGCCAAGCCACTCCACAGTTGACCTAGACCGCTATCAAAATTTGGTCTTTCTGTCAATTCGGGAAATAGCTGAAAAAAGGCGGTATCAGTGAGTAAATTAAGGACTCTACTGCTTAAGCGTAACTGATTCACTTGTTCTCGCCATTTTTCTCGCTGTTGCTCGTCGTAGCTACCTAATGCTTCTCTAGTGCCAGAATCGAGACGTTCTAAGCGATCGAGTATTTCTGCTGCTAGAATGTCTCTTTGTTCCTGTTTCTGTTTTTCCTCTTTGATATCCCCATAGCGGAGGTTAAACAATTCATTGACGAGATTTTTAAAAAACTGACCATCAATTCCCAACTCCAGACGGCGCTTTCTCATCTCGGCTTTCCGTTGCCATGCCCGATCTGTGGCAGAATTAAAGTTATTTTCCTCCGTGGCAAAAACGGGTTTAACGGTTTGGGGTTGATTGCTGTGTTTAACCCACTGTTTCCCGATTAACCAGCCTATTGCCGCCGATAATAACATCAAGAGGCAAAAAATAGCGATTCTGCCAGAACAGCCGAGAAAAACGGGCGATTTATTCCGAGAATTAGCGGCCATTGTCTCCTTAGACGATGTGGGGTTTTGATCTGTAAAGATGAGATTAACACAAATAATAGGCTAAGACGCATTTTAACCGCCTATCCTTAGATTAGCTGAATCTCCCCCGCCCCGACATCGGGGGGCAATACCCCCCCCAACCCCCCCGACATCGGGGGGCAATACCCCCCCAACCCCCCCG
>VYKR01000062.1_pt1 | contig 25332 bp, 32 predicted proteins | sample 5109561 | NCBI WGS metagenome assembly VYKR01 (sample SAMN12291799, study PRJNA351875) | freshwater metagenome | isolation source: freshwater lake | place: USA: Michigan, Ford Lake | collected 2015-08-15
GGAGCCGCCGCGACGGCGGCGGCAGCGGAGACGCCCCACTTCTCTTCGAGCATCTTGGACAGCTCGGCCGCTTCGAGGACGGTGAGCTCGGAAAGCTGGTCAACCAGCGTGTTCAGGTCTGCCATGTGTGTATTCCTTCAGCTTGGATTGGTTCGGTGAAACGAAAAGCGCGTCAGGCGTCCGCCGTCTCGGCGGCGGCGTCCTTCTCGGCATAGGCCGACAGCACGCGGGCGAGCTGAGCGGCGGGTGCCTGGGTGATGGTCGCCAGCTTGGTCGCGGGCGCCACGATGAGCCCCACGATCTTCGCGCGCAGCTCGTCGAGCGACGGAAGCGTCGCCAGCGCCTGCACGCCCGCCAGGTCGAGCGCGGTGGAGCCCATGGCCCCGCCGACGATCTCGAACTTGTCGTTCCCCTTGGCGAAATCGACCACCACCTTGGCGGCGGCGACCGGGTCGATCGAGGAAGCGAGCCCGACCGGCCCCGTCAGCATGTCGCCGAGGGACAGATAGTCGGTGCCGTCCAGCGCGATGCGCGCCAGCTTGTTCTTGGAGACCTTGTAGGTCGCCCCGGCCTCCCGCATCCGGTTGCGCAGCACGGTCGACTGCTGCACCGTCATGCCGAGATTGCGGGTGACAACCACCACGCCGACCTCGGAGAAACTGCGGTTGAGCTCGGCGACGGCCGCGGCCTTTTCAGCACGATCCATGCCATTCTCCTCATATCCGTCGAGGCGAGGCCTCGACAGGGTTGCGAACCGGACAGGCGACGATCGTCCGCCCGGTATTGTCCAGCGATGGGGAGAGGGTGCGCGGCGAGCACGCGGGCCGGGGCGGAGTGAACCGTCCAGGTGAAACCATTCCCCGTCTCGGTGGGAGATTAAGCGCCGAACCGTTCGGCGCACCCACTGTCTAGGACGGAACCCGGCCGACTTGCGATCGCCCGGATAAGGATCGGCCCGTTACCGGGTCAGGGCCGCCACGTCAACGCCGCGATCCCGGTCCGTCGCCCCGAACGGCGTCGCCCCTGGGCCTAACCCGCGTTAATCGCTGAACAAGCACCCCCGTCCGCACGTTCGCCAACAGTTGAACGGGAGAAATTTGATGCGGGTACATCATCTGAACTGCGCCACCGACTGCCCGCTCGGCGGCGCCATCTTCGACGGCCGGAGCCTGGGGCCGCTCGGCGAAATCGTCGGCCATTGCCTGCTGATCGAGACCGACGCGCACGGGCTGGTGCTCGTCGATACGGGCTACGGGCTGAAGGACGTCGCCCACCCGCACCGCGCGCCCGAGCGCATCCCGAAATTCTTTCGCGGCCTGCTCAACATCCGGCTGCGCGAGGAGGAGACGGCCGCGCGGCAGATCGAGGCGCTTGGGCATCGGCGTGAGGACGTGCGCCACATCGTTCTTACCCATCTGGATTTCGATCACGCGGGCGGCATCGAGGATTTCCCGGGCGCCCGCGTCCACGTGATGAAGGCCGAATACGACCAGGCGACCGGGCCGTGGGACGGCTTCGTCCAGTCGCGCCGCTACCGGCCCGCCCAGTGGGACGTGGTCGTCGATTGGCGCACCTACCGTGCCGGCGGGGAAGGGTGGTTCGGCTTCGATGCCGTCCGCGATCTCGACGGACTGCCGCCCGAGATCCTCATGGTCCCGCTACCGGGGCATACCTGGGGCCATGCCGGCGTCGCGATCCGCCGCGCTGACGGGCGCTGGCTGCTCCAGGCCGGGGACGCCTATTTTTACCGAGGCGAGATGCGCGGTGCGCGGCGGCGCTGCACGCCGGGCCTGCGCGCCTATCAAACGCTGATGGAGACGCATCGCGGGCATCGCCTGCGCAACCAAGAACGCGTGCGCCGCTTGTCGGTCGAGCACCGGGCCGAGGTGCAGGTGATCTGCTCGCACGATCCGGTCGAATATGAGCGGTGCCGCGCCGGACACGGTGTGTGACATGAAAAGGGCCGGGATCGCTCCCGGCCCTTTCCGCACTTACGTGGTAGGTAGCGTTGCGGCGATCAGCCGCCCGCGACCTCGGCCGTATCGACGCGGATGCCCGGGCCCATGCTCGACGACACCGCGATCTTGCGGACATACTTGCCCTTCGCGCCCGACGGCTTGGCGCGGACGACCGCCGCGATCAGCGCGTCGAAGTTCGCGCGCAGGTCCTCGGCCGGGAAGCTCGCCTTGCCGATGCCGGAGTGAATGATCCCGGCCTTTTCGACGCGGTACTCGACCTGGCCACCCTTGGCGTCCTTGACCGCCTGGGCGACGTTCATCGTCACCGTGCCCAGCTTGGGGTTGGGCATCAGGCCTTTGGGGCCCAGCACCTTACCCAGTCGGCCGACCACGCCCATCATGTCGGGCGTCGCGATGCAGCGGTCGAAATCGATCGTGCCGCCCTGGATGATCTCCATCAGGTCCTCCGCGCCGACCACGTCGGCCCCGGCCTCGCGCGCCTCGTCGGCCTTGGGGCCGCGCGCGAACACGCCCACGCGCACCGTCTTGCCCGTGCCCTTGGGCAGGGTGACGACGCCGCGGACCATCTGGTCGGCATGACGCGGATCGACGCCCAGGTTCATCGCGACCTCGATGGTCTCGTCGAACTTGGCGGTGGCGTTGGTGCGGGCGAGGGCGATCGCCTCGTCGACGCCGTGGAGCTGCTCCGGGTTAACCTGGAGCGCCTTCTGCTTCTTGCTCTGCTTGGCCATGGTCAGCCCTCCACCACTTGGAGGCCCATCGCGCGCGCGGAGCCTTCGATGATCTTGATCGCCGCGTCGATGTCGTTGGCGTTCAGGTCCTTCATCTTCGCCTCGGCCACGCCCTGGAGCTGGCCGCGCGTGATGGTGCCCGCCGACGTCTTACCCGGCTCCTTGGAACCCGACTTCAGCCCCAGCGCCTTCTTGATCAGGAAGGTCGCGGGCGGGGTCTTGGTCTCGAACGAGAACGAACGGTCGGCATAGACGGTGATCCGGGTGGGGAGCGGCGTGCCCTTCTCCACCTCGGTCGTCTGCGCGTTGAACGCCTTGCAGAATTCCATGATGTTCACGCCGCGCTGACCCAGCGCCGGCCCGATCGGCGGCGCGGGCTTGGCCTCGCCGGCGGGGACTTGCAGGTTGATGTAACCCGTAATCTTCTTTGCCATAGTCTCTCTGTTCCAAGGTTAGTGGTGCTGACGGGCGCTATGCGCGCCCTCCCACATCGGCTCGCGAGGGATGCCTCACGAAGCGGGCGCGCATAGCGCAGCCGCACGCGAATAGCGACAGCTATTAGCGAAAACGGCGACCGTCCGGCCGACGGGCGACCAGCCCGTCCGACGACGCGGGATTTACTCCCGTGTCCGGCTGCGTGTTGGGAGGCTGACGAGAAAACACCCGCCGGATCGCTCCGGCGGGTGTTTACCCTTTCCTCCCCAGGAAAGTCGGATGGCCTCGCCGCGGCAAAGCCGCGTCGTCGAACGGGGCTTGCGGCCCCGTCGGCCGGGCCTGACGCTGGTGGCTCGGCGTAGCTCCGCTACGCCTTGCGCGTCAGGCCGCGAATTGATTCATCGTGTTATGCGCGCCGCCCGCCTTCAGCGCCGCTTCACCCGCGAAATACTCCTTGTGGTCGTCGCCGATGTCGGAGCCCGACATATTCTGGTGCTTCACGCAGGCGATCCCCTCTCGGATCTCCTTGCGCTGGACGCCCTTGACGTAGCCCAGCATCCCCGCGTCGCCGAAATACTCCTTGGCCAGGTTGTCCGTGGACAGCGCGGCGGTGTGATAGGTCGGCAGCGTGATGAGGTGGTGGAAAATCCCCGCCCGCGCCGCAGCGTCACGCTGGAAGGTGCGGATGCGCTCGTCGGCCTCGGCGCCCAGCTCGGTGCCGTCATAATCGACGCTCATCAAGCGCGCGCGGTCATAGGCCGACACGTCCCGGCCAGCCTCCGCCCAAGCGTCGAACACCTGCTGGCGGAAGTTCAGCGTCCAGTTGAACGAGGGCGAATTGTTGTACACCAGCTTGGCGTTCGGGATCACCTCGCGGATGCGGTCGACCATCCCTGCGATCTGCTCGATGTGCGGCTTCTCCGTCTCGATCCAGAGCAGGTCCGCCCCGTGCTGGAGCGAGGTGATGCAGTCGAGCACGCAGCGATCCTCGCCCGACCCCGCGCGGAACTGGTACAGGTTCGACGGCAGCCGCTTGGGCCGCAGGAGCTTGCCGTCGCGGTTGATCACCACGTCGCCGTTGATCCCGTTCAGGTCGGTGACCTCCTCGCAGTCGAGAAACGAATTATACTGGTCGCCGAGATCGCCCGGCTCCTTCGAAAACGCGATCTGCTTGGTAAGCCCCGCGCCGAGCGAGTCGGTGCGCGTGACGATGATCCCGTCCTCGACGCCCAGTTCCAGGAACGCGTAGCGGCAGGCGCGCACCTTCGCCAGGAAGTCCTCGTGCGGGACCGTGACCTTGCCGTCCTGGTGGCCGCACTGCTTCTCGTCGGACACCTGGTTCTCGATCTGGAGCGCGCAGGCACCCGCCTCGATCATCTTCTTGGCGAGGAGATAGGTCGCCTCCGCATTGCCGAACCCCGCGTCGATATCGGCGATGACCGGGACGACATGCGTCTCGTACCCGTCGATCGCCTTCAGCAGCCGCCGCTCCTCGACCTGGTCGCCCGCCGCGCGCGCCGCGTCGAGGTCGCGGAACATCATGCCCAGCTCGCGCGCATCCGCCTGGCGCAGGAAGGTGTACAGCTCCTCGATCAGCGCGGGGACGCTCGTCTTCTCGTGCATCGACTGGTCGGGCAGGGGGCCGAACTCGGACCGGAGCGCCGCGACCATCCAGCCCGACAGGTACAGATAGCGCCGTTCGGTCGACCCGAAATGCTTCTTGATCGAGATCATCTTCTGCTGCGCGATGAAGCCGTGCCAGCATCCCAGCGACTGGGTGTAATTCGCCGGGTCCGCGTCATAGGCCGCCATGTCGCGCCGCATGATCCCCGCCGTGTAGCGCGCGATGTCGAGCCCCGTGTGAAAGCGGTTCTGCGCCCGCATCCGCGCCACCGCCTCCGGGTCGATCCCGTCCCAGGTCCCCCGCTGCGCTCCGATCAGCTTGGCGGTCTTCGTGATGTGGTCCTGATAGGGCACAAGCGGGTCCTTTGCATGGGTAGGTTGCAAGGATGCATACACCCCCGCACCACCGCGCGAAGCCAGATCGGCCCGATCAAGCGGTGATCGAGTCGGTTATCGTCGCATCAAGCTTGTGCGTCTGTAAACATCTCACAAACGTCCTGCCGCTTGCAATGTTGGATTTCCCCGCGAACAAAGCGCGAATGCCCCGCCCGCTCACCCCCGCCCAGGCCGAGCAGAACGCCGCCTTTCTCCGCGAGCTCCGCCGCACGGGCAACGCCCGCGCCTCCGCGCAGGCCATCGGCGTCCACCGCGCCGCCCTGACCCGGCGCCGCGCCAAGCATCCCGCCTTTGCCGCCGCCTGGGACGCCGCGCTCGCGTTCGTCCACGCCCGGCTCGAACGCGAGCCGCGCGCCCACCTGACCCCGTCCGGCCGCCGCCAGATCCGGCGCGTGGCCGCGGGCGGCATCACCGACGCGGTCGAGCAGCGCTTCCTGCTCGCGCTGTCCGCCACCGCCAATATCCGCCTGTCGGCCAGGGCGGCCGGCTTCTCGCCCGCGAGCTTCTACGTTCGCCGCGGCCGCGATCCCGCCTTTGCCGAGCAATGGCGCGACGCGCTCGCCCAAGGGTTTGACCGCGTCGAGCGGGCGCTCCTCGACGCTGGCCTCGCGCGCGATGCGCCCCGCGACGCCTGGGCGCGCAACGAGCCCCCCGCGCTCCCGCCCATGACGCCCGCGCAAGCGCTCCAGCTCCTCTACCTTCACCAGAAGGAAGCGCGCCTCCTGGCCGAGCCCACCCCCATCAAGCGCCGCCGCGGCGAGACGCCCGGCGCGCACCAGGTCCGCCTGTCCGCCATGTACGAGGCCAAGCTGGAACGCGACCGCGAAGCCTTCCGCCGCGCCGAGGCCGCCCGCGAGGCGCGTGGGCAGGAGTCCCCGCCGCCCGCCCAGGAGATCGCGCTGCCCGACCTGGCCCAGGTCGAGGGCTGGTCCAAGGCCGACCCGGCCAAGGTCCCGCACGATCCGGGCCGCGCGCTGTTTGGGGGACTGCGCGCCGGGGATCGAAGGGAGCGGGGCGGGGGCGGGTGACACCCCACCCGAGTGACACGCGACCGCCCTCGATCCTCCCCGCAAGGCGGGGAGGGGGACCGTTCGCGTTCTTCACGCGAATGGTGGAGGGGGCTCGAGGCGGGTGCGCGTCCCTCGCGGCCATGCCCGGATCCTAGCGCCCCCGCGCCGAAGAAGTGCCGCTCGCCCGAACACTCGCCCGAACAATCGCCGACGTCGGAGACAACCCGCCACCTCCCTTGCCCCGATCCCTCCCGGTGCTACCCCTCCTCCAAACGACACGGGGCCGCATCCTTGAGCAAGCAACTGATCAACGAATACCGCGGCGAGCTCGACCGCCTGCGCGCGGTCTCCGGCTCCAGGCGGGAAAGCGTGCTGCGCGAGGCGTTTAAGGACCTGCTGAAACGCTGGGGCCGCGCCCAGGATCTCCAGTTCATCCCCGAACACGACATCGTGACGGCGCAAGGCAACCGCATCTATGTCGACGGCGCGCTCGTCCACGGATTGCGCGTCCCCTTCGGCTATTGGGAGGCGAAGGACCAGGACGACGATCTCGACGCCGAGATCGCGGAGAAACGCCGTCGCGGCTATCCGGTCGACAACATCGTGTTCGAGGACACGCGCACCGCCGTCCTGCTCCAGGGCGGCCACGAGGTCGGCCGTGTCGCGATGGAGGATGTCGACGCGCTCGACCGCCTCCTCACCCGCTTCTTCGCGCATGAGCGGGCCGAGATCGCCGACTTCAACAAGGCGGTGAAACAGTTCGCGGTCGATCTGCCCCATGTGCTCGACGAACTGCGCCGCCTCATCGCCGATAAGCACGCCGCGTCCCCCGCGTTCGCCGCCGCGCTCAAGGCGTTCCTCGACCACGCCCGCGACGCAATCAACCCGGCCGTGTCCGAGGAGGACGTGCGCGAGATGCTGATCCAGCACGTGCTGACGGAGGACATCTTCGCCAAGGTGTTCGACAATCCCGACTTCCACCGCCAAAACAATGTCGCGGCCGAACTCTACAAGCTGGAAGGCGTGCTGTTCGGTTACGGCGAGAAGCAGCGGCTGCTCCGCGGCCTCCAGCCCTATTACGCCGGCATCAGCCGCACCGCCGCCGTCATCTCCAGCCATTCGGAGAAGCAGGGCTTCCTGAAGGCGCTCTACGAGAATTTCTACAAGGTCTATAATCCCAAGGCGGCGGACCGGCTGGGCGTCGTCTATACCCCGGGCGAGATCGTCCGCTTCATGATCCGCTCGGCCGACTGGCTGGTCGAGAAGCATTGGGGAAAGAACCTGATCGATCCCGGCGTCGAGATACTCGACCCCGCGACCGGCACCGGCACCTTCGTGGTCGAGCTGCTCGAGCATTTTCGAGGCGACCACGCCAAGCTCAGGCATAAGTACAAGGAGGAGTTGCACGCCAACGAGATCGGCATTCTGCCCTACTACGTCGCCAACCTGAATATCGAGGCGACCTACCAGGCGATCACCGGCCAGTTCGCGGAATACCCAAACCTATGCCTGGTTGATACGCTCGACAACGTCGCCGCGCTCGGCATCTATGCCGGCCACCAGCACGACCTGCTCGCCTCGCTCAGCGACGAAAACATGGAGCGAGTGAAGCGTCAGAACCGCCGCAAGATCAGCGTGATCATCGGCAATCCGCCCTACAACGCGAACCAGCAGAACGAGAACGATAACAACAAGAACCGGACCTACACGCGCGTCGACCAGCGGATCAAGGCGACGTACATCAAGGCAAGTAACGCCCAAAAGACCAAGCTGTACGATATGTACGTGAGGTTCCTGCGTTGGGCGAGCGACCGGCTTCCCGAAGACGGTATGCTGGCTTTTGTCAGCAACTCGTCATTCCTAGATAAAAACAGCTTCGACGGCGTGCGCGTCACGCTGGAACGCGAGTTCAATGAACTATGGGTTATTGATTTGAAGGGCGATGCGCGCTCGTCAGGCGAAGCGCGCAGGCAGCAGGGCGGCAATGTCTTCGGTGACCAGATCAAAGTCGGTGTAGCCGTGTACCTGCTCGTCAGGAAGAAGGGAGCCAAGGGCTTCACCATCCACTATGACGCAATCGGCGATTATGTTGGCGCGGACGACAAGTGCTCATACCTGCATCAGCCGCTCTCGGAGCGACGAATGACGGTGATCCGGCCCAGTGCCGGTCACGGCTGGCTTAACCGCGCCACCGAGAATGTCGAGGCGCTGCTCCCGATCGCCGATAAGCAGACCAAGGGTGCGGCAGGTAACGCGCGCGATCGGGCAGTTTTCAAACTCTACTCGCTTGGCATATCCACAAATCGGGATGACTGGCTCTACGATCGGTCAAAAGCGTGCTTGGCTGACAAAGCGGCTTTGCTCGTTCGAAAGTACGATACTGTCCCGACAGGCGCGACGACGCACCCTGATACGATAAAGTGGTCTCGAAACTTGAAGCGGCGGCTGGCACAAGGCCGGCGGGAGGAGTTCGAGGATCATAGAGTCGTACGGGCGAGCTACCGCCCGTTCACGCCTAAATGGCTTTATCAATCATCGCTTTTTGTAGACGAGCCGGGTCTCTCAGAGACCTTTTTCCCCGCCGGTTCGACCAACCGCGCAATCTGCTTTAGCGACGTCGGATCGCGCACCGACTATTGCGTCCTCGCTGTCGACGGCATCGCCGACCTTCATTTCGGCGCGGCCGTTGACGCTTACCAGCAGGTCGCTCGCTACCGCTACACCAAGTCCGGCGAGCGGGCGGACAACATCACCGATTGGGCGCTTACCCAGTTCCGCAAGCAGTACGGCAAGTCCGTCACCAAGGACGCGATCTTCCACTACGTCTATGCCGTCCTCCACGACCCCGTCTACCGCGAGACCTATGCGCTGAACCTCCGCCGCGAGTTCCCGCGCGTGCCGCTCCATCCCGACTTCGCCCGCTGGGCCGCCTGGGGCGAGGAACTGATGCGGCTCCATATCGGCTATGAGCAGGTCGAACCCTGGCCGCTCGCCCGCGCCGACGCGCCCGACCCGAAACGCGCGACGGGCACCCATCCCAAACCGGTGCTGCGCTCCGACCCGGCGCTCGGGGTCGTCCGGGTCGACGCCGACACGCAACTGACCGGCGTGCCGGCGGAGGCGTGGACCTACCGCCTCGGCAACCGCTCGGCGATCGATTGGGTGCTCGACCAGCACAAGGAGAAGACCCCGCGCGACCCCACCATCCGCGAACGCTTCAACACCTACCGCTTCCACGACCACAAGGAGACGATGATCAACCTCCTCGCCCGCGTGGTACGCGTGAGCATGGAAACGGTGGCGATCACCGACGCGATGCGCGGGGCGGAGCGGGGGACGGGGGAGGGGTGAGCTTTTCCGACTACATCGTCTTCGCCGACGAGAGCGGCGATCACGGGCTGGCGACGATCAATCCGGAGTTCCCGGTATTCGCGCTCGTCTTCTGCGCGTTCGAGAAGCAAGCCTACGCCACGGTGGTGGAACCGGCGTTCCGCAGGCTCAAGTTCAACTGGTTCGGGCACGACGCGGTCGTCCTGCACGAGCGCGAGATCAGAAAGCAGTCGCCACCGTTCGATTTTTTACGTCAGGATGCGGCACGCGAGGCGTTCATGGCGGAACTGGGCGTGATCATGCGCGACGCGCCGTTCCGCGCCTTCGTCGCGGTGATCGACAAGGCGCGCCTGCTTCGACGCTATGCGGAGCCCTGGAACCCGTACGAGATCGCCATGCATTTCTGCATGGAGCGGCTATGCGACCGGCTCGCTGCCGACGGGCAGGAAGGTCGGCTCACCCATGTCCTGTTCGAGGGCCGGGGTAAGCTGGAGGATGCGCAACTCGAGCTGGAGTTCCGTCGCATCGCGACCAACCGGCGGCGTTGGGGTTGGCGTCAGGTCGACTTTCAGCGTTGCCCGCTGGAACCCGTCATGGTTCCCAAAGCGGCAAATCTGGCCGGGCACCAACTGACCGATCTGATCGCGCGGCCACTTGCATTGCGGGTCCTGCGCCCCGACCAGCGGAACCGCGCGGCGGAGGCCATCGGCGACCGGGTCATCGCGCTCAAGGTCTTTCCATAAACGAAAGGGCTCCGAGAAAGCCCAGAGCCCTTGCGCCGATCGAGAAAGCCCGATCCGGTACCCGATATGCACGAAAAGTGCCTCGGTTTCAAGATCGGGAAGGCGTCGCGGCGAAGCCGCGCCGTGCGGCGGCTGACTCTTAATCAGCTGGCGCAAAGCAGGGTAAGAACAAGAAGGGCGACGCGGCTGGGCCGCGCCGTGACGTCGGACGGGGTCGCTGGCGCGACCCGCCGGCCGGTCTTCGCCGTCTCGCTTCTAGCTGCGCTAGGCGCGTGCGGTCAGCAAGTAAGCCTTTGGGCTTACTTGCTTCGTTCGACTTGCTCGAAATCCAGCTCGACAGGCGTCGCGCGCCCGAAGATCGAAACCGACACCTTCACCTTCGACTTGTCGAAGTCCAGCTCCTCCACCGTGCCGGTGAAGCTTGCGAAGGGGCCGTCCAGGACCTTGACCGCGTCGCCGATCTCGTAGTCGACCTTGACCTTCTGCTTGGGCGCGGCCGCGGCTTCCTCCTTGGAGTTCAGCATGCGGGTCGCCTCGGCCTCGCTGATCGCCTGGGGCTTGCCCATCGCGCCCAGGAAGCCCGTGACCTTGGGGGTGTTCTTGACGAGGTGATAGACCTGGTCGGTCATGTCGAGCTTGGCCAGCACGTAGCCGGGCATGAACTTGCGCTCGACGGCGATCTTCTTGCCGCGCCTGGCCTCCGTCACCGTCTCGGTCGGGACCTCAATTTGCTCCACCAGCCGGTCGAGCCCCAGCCGGGTCGCCTCGGCCATGATCGCGTCGCGGACCTTGCCCTCGAACCCGGAATAGGCGTGGATGATGTACCAGCGCGACATGTTCGTGATTTCCTTCGAGCCTAGCGGGCGAGCTTGAGCAGCGCCTGGACGACCGCGTTGAAGAACGAGTCCACCCCCAGGAAGAACAGCGCCAGGACCGTGGTCATGATCACCACCATGATCCCGGTCATCACCGTCTCGCGCCGGCTCGGCCACACGACCTTGGCGGTCTCGGCGCGGACCTGGGCGATGAACTCGGCGGGGGTCGTCTTCGCCACGGGGTGCTCGCTTCTCGGTTGGTGACAAGGGGCGACCGCGGTCATGAGCGTCGCCGCCGCCTTCGGGGATGAAGGGCGGCGGGTGGCACCCACGTCGCTGTCGGCAAGTGCGGGCATTTAGCCGCGCGGCGGCGGCGGCGCAAGCCTAGCGGTCGTAGCGCTTGATCCCGCGCCGGCGCAGCTTCACCAGCCGCCGTCGCCGCGCCTGGATCAGCAGAACCGGGATGGCGATCGCCGCGACCACGGCCATGATGATGTAGGCGAAAGCCTCGCGACCGATTTCCAGAGACACGATCGTCGACCCGTATGTTCTTGATGGGATGGCAGGGGCACTCGGACTCGAACCGAGGGCCTTCGGTTTTGGAGACCGACGCTCTAACCAGCTGAGCTATGCCCCTATCCCGCCCCCCATATATTCCAACAATCGGCCGTGCAAGCCGACGCGTCGGGGCCGAGGCGGACGGTCAATCCGGGCTAGTTCAGGAAATCCAACATGGCAACGCTGTTCTTCCCAGCCCGTTGACCCGTCCCGGCTTCTGGCGTAGGGGCGCACACCGTTCGGCGGGGGCCTGGCCCGCGTCCGGACGATTGAACATTGCCGGATTCATCCAGGGGCCTTGCCGGGCGGCGCTCGCCGTTCCGCTTCGGTCCCTCTTTGTATTCCCGAGCGTCAAGGCTCCGGCAAAGTAACCATGTGAAAGGTGAAGGCTTCAATGCCGACGATCAACCAGCTGGTGCGCCACGGGCGCGAACCACAAAAGGCCAAGTCCAAGGTTCCGGCCATGGAGCAGAACCCGCAAAAGCGCGGCGTCTGCACCCGCGTCTACACGACGACCCCCAAGAAGCCGAACTCGGCGCTGCGCAAGGTCGCCAAGGTCCGCCTGACCAATCAGCGCGAGGTAATCTCGTACATCCCGGGCGAGGGGCATAACCTCCAGGAGCATTCGGTGGTGCTGATCCGCGGCGGCCGCGTGCGCGACCTGCCGGGCGTGCGCTACCATGTGCTGCGCGGCGTGCTCGACACCCAGGGTGTCAAGGATCGCCGCCAGTCCCGTTCCAAGTACGGCGCCAAGCGTCCGAAGTAAGCCGATCGCGCTTGCGATCACCTAGTGGCTGAAGTTTAGAAGGAAGTACCAGATGGCTCGTCGTCGTCGTCCCGAGAAGCGGGAAATCCTGCCCGACCCCGTCTATGGTGACGTGGTCCTGTCGAAGTTCATGAATTCAGTCATGCTGGACGGCAAGAAGTCCGTGGCCGAGCTGATCGTCTATTCCGCGATGGAAACGGTCGAGACCCGCGCCAAGCGCGAGCCGATCGGCGTGTTCCACGATGCGCTCAACAACATCAAGCCGGGCATCGAGGTCCGCAGCCGCCGCGTCGGCGGCGCCACCTATCAGGTGCCCGTCGAGGTGCGTCCCGAGCGCGCGCAGGCGCTGGCGATCCGCTGGCTGATCGGGGCGGCGCGCAGCCGTTCGGAGAACACCATGTCCGCCCGCCTGTCGGGCGAGCTGATGGATGCGGCCAACAACCGCGGCAACGCGGTGAAGAAGCGCGAGGACACGCACCGCATGGCGGAAGCGAACCGGGCCTTCTCGCACTACCGCTGGTAGGCTTGGAAGCGCCCCATACCTGACTTATATCGTGGGGAGCCGGCCGTGGGCCTGCTCCCCACATTGCCAAGGAAACGACCACATGGCCCGCAGCCATCCGCTCGAGCGTTACCGCAATATCGGCATCATGGCGCATATCGACGCCGGCAAGACCACGACCACCGAGCGCATCCTTTATTACACCGGCAAGTCCTATAAAATCGGCGAGGTCCATGAGGGCACCGCGACGATGGACTGGATGGAGCAGGAGCAGGAGCGCGGGATTACGATCACGTCGGCCGCCACGACCTGCTTCTGGAAGGCCGCTGAAGGTCAGGGCGAAGAGCACCGGATCAACATCATCGACACGCCCGGTCACGTCGACTTCACCATCGAGGTGGAGCGTTCGCTCCGCGTGCTCGACGGCGCGGTGGCGTGCTTCGACGGCGTGGCGGGCGTGGAGCCCCAGTCCGAAACGGTGTGGCGCCAGGCCGAGAAGTATCATGTCCCCCGTATGTGCTTCGTCAACAAGCTCGACCGCACGGGCGCGAACTTCGAGCGCTGCGTCGAGATGATCAAGGACCGCCTCGGCGCGCGTCCGGCGGTGCTGTACCTGCCGATCGGCATCGAGGGCGGGTTCAAGGGCCTGGTCGACCTGGTCGAGAACCGCGCGATCGTGTGGCTCGAGGAGTCACTGGGCGCGAAGTTCGAGTATCAGGATATCCCGGCCGAGCTGGCCGACGCCGCCGCGACCGCCCGGTCCGAGCTGATCGAGATGGCGGTCGAGCAGGACGACGACGTGATGGAGGCGTATCTGGAGGGCAACGAGCCCGACAGCGCCACGCTGAAGTCGCTGATCCGCAAGGGCACGCTCAACTTCTCGTTCGTGCCCGTGCTGTGCGGCTCCGCGTTCAAGAACAAGGGCGTCCAGCCGCTGCTCGACGCGGTGGTCGACTATCTGCCGAGCCCGCTCGACATCCCGCCGGTCGAGGGCCTGAAGCTCGACGGCACGACGCCGGAGGCGCGTCCGCCCGAGGATGGTGCGCCGATGTCGGCGCTGGCGTTCAAGATCATGAACGACCCGTTCGTCGGCACGCTCACCTTTGCCCGCATCTATTCGGGCAAGATGGACACCGCGTCGGTCGTCATGAACTCGGTCAAGGACAAGAAGGAAAAGGTCGGTCGCATGCTGCTGATGCATGCGAACAGCCGCGAGGACATCCAGGAGGCGTTCGCGGGCGATATCGTCGCGCTCGCGGGGCTGAAGGACACGACCACGGGCGAGACGCTGTGCGCGCTCAACGCCCCCATCATCCTCGAGCGGATGATCTTCCCCGATCCCGTCATCGAGCTGTCGGTGGAGCCCAAGACCAAGGCCGACCAGGAGAAGATGGGCGTCGCGCTTAACCGGCTCGCGCGCGAGGATCCGTCCTTCCGCGTCTCGTCGGACGCCGAAAGCGGCCAGACCATCATCAAGGGGATGGGCGAGCTCCATCTCGAGATCCTGGTCGACCGCATGAAGCGCGAGTTCAAGGTCGAGGCAAATGTCGGCGCACCGCAGGTGGCCTACCGTGAATATCTCGGCAAGAAGGTCGACATCGACTACACCCACAAGAAGCAGTCGGGCGGATCCGGCCAGTTCGGCCGCGTCAAGGTGACGGTGGTGCCGGGCGAGCGCGGTTCGGGCTTCCAGTTCTTCGACGAGACCAAGGGCGGCAATATTCCCAAGGAGTATATCCCGTCGGTCGAGAAGGGCATGCGCGAGACCGCCGAGACGGGGTCGCTGATCGGCTTTCCGATCATCGATTTCGAGGTCCACCTGACCGACGGCGCCTACCATGATGTCGACTCGTCGGCGCTGGCGTTCGAGATCTGCGCGCGCGGCGCGATGCGCGAGGCCGCGCAGAAGGCAGGCATCAAGCTGCTCGAGCCGATCATGAAGGTCGAGGTCGTTACCCCGGAGGATTACCTGGGCGACGTCATCGGCGACATGAACTCGCGCCGTGGGCAGATCCAGGGCACCGACTCTCGCGGCAACGCGCAGACGGTCGAGGCGATGGTGCCGCTGGCCAACATGTTCGGTTACGTGAACCAGCTGCGGTCGTTCACCCAGGGACGCGCGCAGTACAGCATGCAGTTCTCGCACTATGACGAAGTGCCGGCGAACGTGGCCGACGAGGTGAAGGCCAAGTTGGCCTGAACCGACGCGCACGGGGCTAAGTGAGCGCTTGGCCCCGAGACGCGCGCGGCCGGCCGGCGGATCGACCCCGGTCGGACCCGTCCGACGAGACAGCGGATTTATTCCGCTGTCCGCCAGCCTCCCCAAACGGACCCCGGATCAACACCGGGGTGACAAGGGGAGGGCCAGTCGTCGGAACCCGCTGGCGTTATCCAATTCCAGCCGCTATGGGGCCGCGTTCGCGCGGGCCCAGGCGGCTCCCCGATACTGATCCCAGAAGGTAGGAAACCATGGCGAAGGCGAAATTCGAGCGGAACAAGCCGCATCTCAACATCGGCACCATCGGTCACGTCGACCACGGCAAAACGTCGCTGACCGCGGCGATCACCAAGGTGCTGGCCGAGACGGGCGGCGCGACGTTCACGTCGTACGACAACATCGACAAGGCTCCCGAGGAGCGCGAGCGCGGCATCACCATCTCGACCGCGCACGTCGAGTATGAGACGGCCGCGCGCCACTACGCGCACGTCGATTGCCCGGGCCACGCCGACTACGTGAAGAACATGATCACGGGCGCCGCGCAGATGGACGGCGCGATCCTGGTCGTCTCGGCCACCGACGGCCCGATGCCGCAGACCCGCGAGCACATCCTGCTCGCGCGTCAGGTCGGCGTGCCCGCGATGGTCGTGTTCATGAACAAGGTCGATCTGGTCGACGACGCCGAGATCCTCGAGCTCGTCGAGCTGGAGATTCGCGAGCTGCTGTCCTCCTACGAGTTCCCGGGCGACGACATCCCCGTCATCCAGGGTTCGGCGGTCGCCGCGCTCAACGACAAGACTCCCGAGATCGGCCACGACGCCGTCCTGAAGCTGATGGCGGCGGTCGACGAGTACATCCCGCAGCCCGAGCGTCCGCTCGACAAGCCGTTCATGATGCCGATCGAGGACGTGTTCTCGATTTCGGGTCGCGGCACGGTCGTCACCGGTCGCGTCGAGACCGGCATCATCAAGGTCGGCGAGGAAGTCGAGATCGTCGGCATCAACGACACCCGCAAGACCACGGTCACGGGCGTCGAGATGTTCCGCAAGCTGCTCGACCAGGGCCAGGCGGGCGACAATGTCGGCGCGCTGATCCGCGGCGTCGGTCGCGAGGAGGTCGAGCGCGGCCAGGTGCTGTGCAAGCCCGGCTCGATTAAGCCGCACACCGACTTTTCGTCGGAGGTGTACGTGCTGTCGAAGGAGGAGGGCGGTCGCCACACGCCGTTCTTCGCCAACTACCGTCCGCAGTTCTACTTCCGCACCACGGACGTGACCGGCACCGTCGAGCTGCCCGAGGGCACGGAGATGGTCATGCCCGGCGACAACGTCGCGCTCGGCATCAAGCTGATCGCGCCGATCGCCATGGACGTGGGCCAGCGCTTCACCATCCGCGAAGGCGGTCGGACCGTCGGCGCAGGGGTTGTCAGCGGCATCACCAAGTAGTAGGCGCGCTGACTTGAGTTAAGTGGTGCCCGGCGAAGCGCTACTTCGCTGGATACCGTGAAAGGCCGGCCTCGGGCGACCGAGGCCGGCCTTTCCTTTTAATGAGAGGACCGGACGTTGTACGTCCGCCTCCTCCGTGATTTCGTTCAATCAGATAGAGCCGCTGAGCGGCCCGCTCTTTCGCATCGGTAGGGTTCAATGGACAACAACATCCGCATTCGTCTGAAGGCGTTCGATCACCGCGTGCTCGATCAGGCCGCCGGCGACATCGCCGACACCGCGCGTCGCACCGGCGCGCTGATCCGTGGCCCGATCCCGCTGCCGACGCACATCGACAAGTTCACGGTCAATCGTGGGCCGCACATCGACAAGAAGTCGCGCGAGCAGTTCGAGACCCGCACCTACAAGCGCCTGCTCGATATCGTGCAGCCGACCCCGCAGACGGTGGACGCGCTCATGAAGCTCGATCTCGCGGCGGGCGTTGACGTCGAGATCAAGTTGGCCTAACGGCAGCGCTCCCGCAGATGGCCTCTGGTCTCGCGGGAGCCACGACACCTGAGATACCGCCGACGGTTCGCCGTCGGGACAGCGTCTCCCGTCATGCCCCGGCCTTTGCCGGGGCGACCAGCCCGGGACGGGGCCGCTTTCAACATGCCGGGCTACACGCACCTTCGGAATGGTCCGTCGGTGCCTCTGTAAGGAGTGTAAGATCATGCGCACTGGCGTGATCGCGAAGAAGTTGGGGATGACCCGCCTGTTCCAGGACGACGGCCGCCACGTGCCGGTCACCGTCCTGCAACTCGATGGCGTGCAGGTCGTCTCCGTTCGCGAAGAGACCCGTGACGGCTACACCGCCGTCCAGCTTGGCGCCGGGAGCGCCAAGTCCAAGAACCTATCCAAGCCGCAGCGCGGTCACTTCGGCAAGGCCGAGGTCGAGCCCAAGGCGATCCTGGCCGAGTTCCGCGTCGACGCGGACGGCCTACTCGACGTGGGCGCCGAGCTGTCGGCCGACCACTACGTCGCCGGCCAGTATGTCGATATCCAGGGCCGGACGCAGGGCAAGGGCTTTGCGGGCGGGATGAAGCGGTGGAACTTCGGCGGCCTGCGCGCGACGCACGGCGTGTCGGTGTCGCACCGCTCGCTGGGTTCGACCGGTCAGCGCCAGGATCCGGGCAAGGTCTTCAAGAACAAGAAAATGGCCGGACACATGGGTGACAAGTATCGCACCCAGCAGAATCTCGAAATCGTCGGCACCGACGTCGAGCGCGGGCTGATCTTCGTGAAGGGTTCCGTGCCCGGATCGAAGGGTGGCTGGCTGTTCGTCAAGGACGCCGTCAAGGAAGCGCGTCACGCCGATGCGCCCTATCCGGCCGGCCTGAAGGCCGCCAACACCAACACGCCCGTCGACGCCGCCGCCGACACGCCCGCCGATGCGGACGTGACCACCGCGACCGACGGTCAGGAGGGCTGAACGTGCAGGTCCAAGTCCAATCCTTCACCGGTGAAGCCGGTGCGGCGATCGAGCTCAACGACGAGGTCTTCGGCCTCGATCCGCGCGCCGACATCCTGCATCGCGTCGTCACCTGGCAGCTCGAGAAGCGCCGCGCCACCGCGCGCGGCACCCGCGAGCGCGCCGACGTCGCGCGCACCGGCAAGAAGCTAGGCCGCCAGAAGGGCGGCGGCACGGCCCGTCACGGCGATCGCCGCGCACCTGTGTTCGTCGGCGGCGGCAAGGCGCACGGCGCCCGCGTCCGCGATTTCGATCCCAGCCTGAACAAGAAGGTTCGCGCGCTCGGGCTGAAGATGGCGCTGTCGAGCCACGCCAAGGCGGGCTCGCTGGTCGTCATGGACAGCCTGGCGGTCGAGGGTGGCAAGACCAAGACGCTGAAGGGCGATCTGGCCAAGCTGGGCTTCGGCAAGCGCGCCCTGGTCATCGACGGCGATTTGGTCGACACGAGCTTCGCGTTCGCGGCGGGAAACCTCCACGAGGTTAACGTGCTCCCCGCGGTCGGCGCGAACGTGTACGACATCATCAAGGCGGACACGCTGGTGCTGACGCGCGCCGCTGTCGAGAAGCTGGAGGCGCGCTTCAATGGCTAAGCAGCAGGGCGCGGTCGACCCGCGCCACTATGACGTGATCGTGGCGCCCCACATCACCGAAAAGGCGACGCTCCTGTCCGAGCACAACGCGGTGGTGTTCCGCGTGTCCGCGGACTCGACCAAGCCGCAGATCAAGGCGGCGGTCGAGGCGCTGTTCGGCGTGACGGTGACCGGCGTCAACACGATCGTGCAAAAGGGCAAGACCAAGAAGTGGAAGGGCGCTCCGTACCAGCGCTCCGACATGAAAAAGGCGATCGTGACGCTGGGCCAGGGCCAGTCGATCGACGTCACCACGGGGATCTGAGGCGATGGCGCTCAAGCAATATAATCCGACCACGCCGTCGCAGCGCGCGCTGGTCCTGATCGACCGATCGACGCTGTGGAAGGGCTCGCCCGTCAAGGCGCTGACCGAGGGCAAGCGCAAGTCGGGCGGCCGCAACAACAAGGGCCATGTGACCAGCCGCGGCATCGCGGGCGGGCACAAGCAGCGCTACCGCTATGTCGACTTTGTCCGTCGCAAGTGGGACGTCGAGGGCACCGTGGAGCGGATCGAGTATGACCCGAACCGCACCGCCTTTATCGCGCTGATCCGCTATCCGGATGACGAGGTCGCCTATATCTTGGCCCCGCAGCGCCTGGGCGTCGGCGACAAGGTCATCGCGGGCAAGAAAACCGACGTGAAGCCGGGAAACGCTATGGAGCTCAGCCAGATCCCGGTCGGCACCATCGTCCACAATGTCGAGATGAAGCCCGCCAAGGGTGGCCAGATCGCGCGTTCGGCCGGGACCTATGTCCAGGTCGTCGGCCGCGACCGCGGCATGGTGATCGTGCGCCTGACCTCGGGCGAGCAGCGCTACATCCGTGGCGAGTGCATGGCGACGGTCGGCGCGGTGTCGAACCCCGACAACCAGAACCAGAATTTCGGCAAGGCCGGCCGTAGCCGCTGGATGGGCAAGCGCCCGCTGACGCGCGGTGTCGCCAAGAACCCGGTCGACCATCCGCACGGCGGCGGCGAGGGCCGCACTTCGGGCGGCCGTCATCCGGTCACTCCGTGGGGCAAGCCGACCAAGGGTGCGCGCACCCGCCACAACAAGGCGACGGACAAGATGATCATCCGGTCGCGCCATTCGACGAAGAGGAAGGGCTAAATGGCTCGTTCAGTCTGGAAAGGTCCTTTCGTGGACCTGCATCTCCTGAAAAAGGCCGAGACCGCTCAGGACGCCAATGCGCGCGCGCCGATTAAGACCTGGTCGCGGCGTTCCACGATCCTGCCGCAGTTCGTGGGCCTGACCTTTTCCGTCTATAACGGCCGCAAGTTCGTGCCCGTGTCGGTGAACGAGGACATGGTCGGCATGAAGCTGGGCGAGTTCGCGCCGACGCGTTACTTCCCGGGTCACGCCGCCGACAAGAAGGGCAAGCGCTGATGTCCAAGCCGAAATCCCCCCGCAAGGTCGGCGACAAGGAAGCCCTGTCGGTCGGCACGCAGATCCGCGGTTCCGCACAGAAGTTGGGCCTGGTCGCCGCGCTCATCCGCAACAAAAAAGCGGGCGATGCGATGAACATCCTCGCCTTCTCGACCAAGGGCATGGCCGTCGACGCGCGCAAGGTGCTCGCCTCGGCGATCGCCAACGCGGAGAACAACCACAATCTCGATGTCGACGCGCTAATCGTGTCGGAGGCGAGCGTGGGCAAGTCGATCACCATGAAGCGGTTCGCCACGCGCGGCCGCGGTAAGTCGACCCGCATCCTCAAGCCGTTCAGCCGACTGCGCATCGTCGTGCGCGAGCAGGAAGAAGCATAATGGGTCAGAAGAGCAACCCGATCGGCCTGCGTCTGCAGATCAACCGTACCTGGGACAGCCGCTGGTTCGCCGAGGGGGCTGATTATGGCCGGCTGCTTCAGGAGGACCTGAAGATCCGGTCCTTCATCATGAAGTCGCTGCCCCAGGCCGCGATCTCCAAGGTGGTCATCGAGCGTCCGGCCAAGCTTTGCCGCATCTCCATCTTCGCCGCGCGCCCGGGCGTGATCATCGGCAAGAAGGGCACCGATATCGAGCGGCTGCGTAAGACGATCGGCGCGATGACCGCGTCGGATGTGTCGCTTAACATCGTCGAGATCCGCAAGCCCGAGGTCGACGCGCGGCTCGTGGCGCAGGGCATCGCCGACCAGTTGGAGCGCCGCATCGCGTTCCGCCGCGCCATGAAGCGGGCGGTGCAGTCGGCGCTGCGGCTCGGTGCCGAGGGCATCCGCGTCGCTTGCGGCGGTCGTCTTGGCGGCGCCGAGATCGCGCGGTCGGAGTCGTACCGCGAGGGCCGGGTGCCGCTCCATACGCTGCGCGCCAATATCGACTATGCCGAGGCCGAGGCGCACACCAGCTACGGCGTGTGCGGCGTCAAGGTCTGGGTGTTCAAGGGCGAGATCCTGGGTCATGACCCGATGTCGACCGACCGGCTGATGATGGAGGCTCAGACCTCCGGCGTGCGCCCTGCGCGCGACGACCGTCGCTAGGACCAGATAGATGCTTCAGCCAAAGAAGACCAAGTTCCGCAAGGCGTTCAAAGGACGCATAAGCGGCGATGCGAAGGGCGGCACCGCGCTCAATTTCGGCTCGTACGGGCTGAAAGCGATGGAGCCCGACCGCATCACTGCGCGCCAGATCGAGGCGGCACGCCGCGCGATCACGCGCCACATCAAGCGTCAGGGGCGGCTCTGGATTCGCATCTTCCCCGACGTGCCGGTGTCGTCCAAGCCCGCTGAGGTCCGCATGGGCAAGGGCAAGGGTAGCCCCGAGTTTTGGGCGGCGCGGGTCAAGCCGGGCCGTATCCTGTTCGAGCTGGACGGGGTCGAGGGCCCGATCGCCGCGGAGGCGTTCGAGCGGGCGGCGATGAAGCTGCCGATCAAAGTCAAGGTCGTGGCCCGCCTGGGCGACACCAGCCACCTTGGAGGCGAGTGATATGGCTCAGAAGGATTTTGTCGGTCAGTCCGAGGACCAGCTGAGCGAGAAGCTGGGCCAGCTGAAGCGCGAGCAGTTCAACCTGCGCTTCCAGGCGGCGACCAACCAGCTGGAGAAGCCCAGCCGCGTGCGCGAGGTCCGTCGCGACATCGCGCGGATCAAGACCATGCAGGCGCAGCGTTCCGCTGCCGCCGCCAAGTAAGGAAGAGCACATGCCGAAGCGCGTGCTGACCGGGCTGATCGTGTCCGACAAGGGCGAGAAGACGGTGGTCGTGAATGTGGAGCGTAAGGTCAAGCACCCGCTCTACGGCAAGATCATCCGTCGTTCGAAGAAGTACCACGCTCATGACGAGGGCAACGAGTTCAAGGCGGGCGAGACCGTGCGGATCGAAGAGACCGCGCCGATCAGCAAGCTGAAGACCTGGCGCGTGATCGACCGGGTGAATACCCATGCGACGCCCGAGCGGGTCGACGTCGACGCCTGATAACGGCGTTTGTTTCAAGGCGGGGCTGGGTCGGTATCCACCCCAATAGCGAGAAGGTAGCGGATCAGTGATCCAGATGCAGTCCAATCTCGACGTCGCTGACAATAGCGGCGCGAAGCGCGTCCAGTGCATCAAGGTGCTGGGCGGGTCCAAGCGTCGCGTCGCGGGCGTCGGTGACATCATCGTCGTATCCATCAAGGAAGCGCAGCCCCGCGGCCGCGTGAAGAAGGGCGACGTCCACCGCGCGGTGATCGTGCGCACGGCCAAGGACATCCACCGCGCCGACGGGTCGACCATCCGGTTCGACTCGAACGCGGCGGTGCTGGTCAACAAGAACGAGGAGCCGATCGGCACCCGTATCTTCGGGCCGGTCGTGCGCGAGCTGCGCGGCAAGAAGCACATGAAGATCATCAGCCTCGCGCCGGAGGTGCTGTGATGGCCAGCGCGCGTATCAAGAAGGGCGATCAGGTCATCGTCCTGTCGGGCAAGGACAAGGGGCGCACCGGCACGGTGACCGCGTCCATGCCCAAGCTGGACAAGGTGATCGTCGGCGGCGTCAATGTCGCCACCAAGCACCGCAAGGCGAGTCAGGCCAACCCGCAGGGCGGCCTGGAGCGCGTCGAGGCGCCGTTGCACATGTCCAAGGTCGCGCACGTGACCGCCGATGGCAAGGCGACCCGCGTCCGCTTCGAGGAGCGTGACGGCAAGAAGGTCCGCGTGGCCGTGAAGACGGGGGACGTGATCAATGGCTGAGAAGACGGTGGGCGGCTACACGCCCCGCATGCAGGCGATCTACAATGATCGCATCGCCACCGCGATGACGGAGAAGTTCGGCTACAAGAACAAGATGGAGATCCCGCGTCTCGACAAGATCGTGCTCAACATGGGCGTGGGCGAGGCGACGCAGGACAAGAAGCGCGTCGACCAGGCCGCGACCGAGATGGAGCTGATCGCCGGCCAGAAGCCGGTGATCACCAAGGCCCGCAAGTCGATCGCGCAGTTCAAGCTGCGTGAGGGCATGCCGATCGGCGTGAAGGTGACGTTGCGCCGCGAGCGGATGTACGAGTTCCTCGACCGGTTTATCACTATCGCGCTGCCCCGCGTCCGCGATTTTCGCGGGCTGAACCCCAAGAGCTTCGACGGTCGCGGCAATTACGCCTGTGGTCTGAAGGAGCAGCTGGTGTTTCCCGAGATCAACTATGACCGCATCGACAAGGTGCGCGGCCTGGATGTCATCGTGACCACCACGGCGAAGACGGACGACGAGGCGCGCGAGCTGCTCCGGCTGTTCGGCTTCCCGTTCCCGCAGGAAGAGCAGCCCGAGCAGAAGCAGGCTGCGTGACCAACACTACCCACCTCCCGGCAGCGGCCGGGATGACGGATCAAGGAAGAGCTTAAGTCCATGGCGAAACTGAGTTCGATCAACAAGAACAACCGTCGCAAGGCGATGGTGAAGCAATATGCGCCCAAGTTCGCGGCGCTGAAGGCGAAGGCGAACGACCAGTCGCTCGACGAGGGCGAGCGGCTGATCGCCCGGCTGAAGATGGCCGAGCTGCCGCGCAACGCAAACCCGACGCGCATCCGCAACCGGTGCGAGGTCACGGGTCGCCCGCGCGCTTACTACCGCAAGTTCCGCCTCGCCCGCGTCATGCTGCGCGATCTCGCCAACAAGGGCATGATCCCCGGCGTCACCAAGTCGAGCTGGTAAGGACACCATCATGGCAGTGACCGATCCCCTGGGTGACCTGCTCACCCGTATCCGCAACGGGCAGCGCGCGAAGAAGGATTCCGTCCTGACGCCCGCGTCCAAGCTGCGTGTTCGCGTGCTCGACGTGCTTCAGCGCGAGGGCTATATCCGTGGCTATAGCGAAGAGCAGATGGGCCCCGCTGCGGGCCTGCGCGTCGAGCTGAAGTATTTCGAGGGCCAGCCCGCGATCAAGCACGTGGCCCGCGTGTCCAAGCCCGGCCGTCGCGTCTATTCGGGCAGCCAGTCGCTGCCCCGCGTTATGAATGGCCTGGGCATCACCATCGTGTCGACGCCGCGCGGCGTGCTCTCGGACGCCGAGGCGCGCGAGCAGAATGTCGGTGGCGAAGTCCTGGCGGAGGTGTTCTGATGAGCCGCATCGGTAAAAAGGCGGTCACGGTCCCGGCCGGCGTCACCGCGAACATCGCCGACGGGCAATTGAGCGTGAAGGGTCCCAAGGGGACGCTGAGCCTCAGCCTGCGCGACGAGATCAGCTACACGCTCGAGGACGGCGGCATCTCGGTGCAGCCGGCCAACGACACCAAGCAGGCTCGCGCCTTTTGGGGCATGCAGCGGACGCTGGTGCAGAACCTGGTGACGGGCGTGACGGAGGGCTTCACCAAGAAGCTGCTAATCACGGGCGTCGGCTATCGCGCCGCGGCGCAGGGCCGCAACCTGAAGCTGCAGCTGGGCTACAGCCACGACGTCAACATCGACGTGCCGGCCGACCTGGAGGTCAAGACGCCGGACAACACGACGATCGAGATCAGCGGCGCCGACAAGCAGAAGGTCGGCCAGCTGGCTGCCGAGATCCGTCGCTGGAGGAAGCCGGAGCCCTATAAGGGCAAGGGCATCAAGTATGACGGCGAGTTCATCTTCCGCAAGGAAGGGAAGAAGAAGTGATGACCAAGGGCCTATCCCTTTTCGAAAAGCGGCGTCGCCGCAACCGTACGGCGCTCCGCTCGCGCGCGGGCACGCGGCCGCGGTTGTCGGTGCATCGCTCGGGCAAGCACATCTACGCACAGGTGATCGACGATGCCGAGGGCCGCACGGTCGCGGCCGCGTCGACGCTGACCGCCGACGCTAAGTCGGTGTCGGGCGCGAACATGGAGGCGGCGGCCGGAGTGGGTCGGCGCGTGGCGGAGGCGGCCAAGGCGGCGGGCGTGACGCAGGTCGTGTTCGACCGTGGCGGCTTCCTGTTCCACGGACGCGTCAAGGCGCTGGCCGAGGCCGCGCGCGAAGCCGGATTGGAGTTCTAAGACATGGCTGACGACAACAACCAGCCGACGACGGGCGCCGAGAACGCGCCGCAGGACGCGGCCGGAGCATCCGGCGGCGCGAGCGGTGCCGGGGGTAACGCAGGTGGCGGCTATCAGGGCGGCGGCGGATACCAGGGTGGTCGCGGCCGTGGTGGTCCCAGCGGCGGCCCCGGCGGCAATCGCGGTCGCGGCGGCGGCCCCGGCGGTAATCGCGGCGGGCGTGATGGCGGTCGCGGTCGCGAC
>VYKR01000063.1_pt1 | contig 24491 bp, 21 predicted proteins | sample 5109561 | NCBI WGS metagenome assembly VYKR01 (sample SAMN12291799, study PRJNA351875) | freshwater metagenome | isolation source: freshwater lake | place: USA: Michigan, Ford Lake | collected 2015-08-15
CGCGGCGTTCCTGTCGCTCCGTGGCTCGACGCCGAAGAACAACGCTGTTCCGGCGAACGACACCGGCACCAAGGCGCATCAGCCGGACGGCACCGACTCGTCGGGGCAGATGGAGGCGATGATCGCGGATGAGAGCATGATCCCCGAAGCGCCCCAAGGCTAAGCGCAATTTAGCCGAGGACCCGGCGCGACCCGGCCGGCGGTGGGTCGAGCTAGTACTCGACCCACCGACCGACGGCGCGGCTTCGCCGCGACGCCCCTTGTTAGTTAGTGCGTCAGCTCCGCCGGCAACGACTATAAACATCGTTTAGACAAGGGCGCCTCCCCGGCGAAGGCCGGGGCCCAGCCGCGGTGCGCGTCGCCTCAGACGATTACTCCGCACGGTAGAGCTCACTGGGCCCCGGCCTTCGCCGGGGAAGGTCAAACCGATGGTCGAAGGCTCACGTTCGAGTTGCCACGTGATCTAAATCGACCCCCTCACCAACCGACCGCCTTCCCCTTGTTCTGCCGGTCCAGCCACGCCTTGAGCGGCGCGAAATACGCCGCCATCGCCTTGCCCGACATCACACGCGTGCCCGTGAACGCCTCCAGCGCGTCCGGCCAGGGCTTGGACTGGCCCATCTTCAGCATCGCGTCGAGCCGCTGTCCGACCTGCTTGTTCCCGTAGAAGCTGCACCGGTGCAGCGGGCCCTTCCACCCGGCCTGTCGGCACGCCGCCTCGTAGAATTGGAACTGGAGCACCCGCGCCAGGAAGTAACGCGCATAAGGCGTGCCCGCCGGGATGTGGAACTTGGCGCCCGGATCGAACCGGGTCTCGTCACGCGCGACCGGCGACTTCACGCCCTGATAGCGCAGCCGGAGCGCGTCCCAAGCCGCTTGGTAACCACCCGGCTTGATCTCGCCCGAATAGACGCCCCAGCGCCACTTATCCATCAGGAGGCCGAACGGCAGGAACGCGATCTTGTCCATGCCCTGCCGCAGCAGCAGGCCGATATCCTTGTCCGCGCTCGGCACGCGCGCTGGCTCGAGCAGGTTTATTTTCACCAGGTAATCGGGCGTGATCGACAGCGCGACGAAGTCGCCGATTGCCTCGTGGAACCCGTCATTCGCGCCGTTTTTGTACAGATAAGGCTGCTGGTTGTACGCGCGCTGGTAGTAGTTATGCCCTAGCTCGTGATGGATCGTCACGAAGTCGTCGGCATTGACCTTGGTGCACATCTTGATGCGCAGATCGTCGATATTGTCGATGTTCCAGGCCGACGCATGGCAGATCACCTCGCGGTCCGCCGGCTTCACGATCTGCGACCGCTGCCAAAACGTCGCGGGCAGGGGTGCAAGGCCGAGCGACGAGTAGAAGCCCTCGCCCGCGCGCACCATCTTGACCGGGTCGTAGCCCTTCGCGGTCAGCAACTGGCCGACGTCGAACCCCAGGTCACCGGCACCGGCGGGCGCCACGACGTCGTAGATGTTGCCCCATTCCTGCGCCCACATATTGCCCAGCAGGTCGGCGCGGATCGGCCCGGTCTTGGCCTGCACGGCATCGCCGTATTTCTCGTTCAGCTTGCTGCGCGTGTAGGTGTGGAGCGACTTGTAGAGCGGCTCCAGATCGGCCCAGATCGCGTCAACGGCGCGCGCGAACTCGGCCGGCGGCATGTCGTACCCCGCCCGCCACATCGCGCCCGTGTCCGGAAAGCCCAGCTCGCGCGCGCCTTCGTTCATCAGGGTGACGCTCTTGGCGTAATCGCTCCGCATCGGCGCGCCGACATTGTCATGCCAGCTCGTCCACATTTCCTGAAGCTTGGCCGGGTCGCGCACCTCGCCCATCGCCGCCTCGATATCCGAGCCATTGACCGGCTTGCCCTCGAGCGTTCCCCGGCCCTTGCCATAGGCGGACGCCATGCCCGTGGTCAGCGTCGACAGCTCGCCCGCCGCGCCCGGCCGTGACGGCGCCGGGCTGGTGATCCCGCCGCGCAGCAGCTCCAGCTTGCGCCGCGTGTCGGTGCTCAGCCCCGGCGTCCGCAGATGCCGCGCCGCCTCCAGCCCGTATCGCACCGCCAGTTCGGTGATCTCCGCGCCGGACTTGGCGGCGAGCGTGTCGGTGTCGTCGGTGATGTAGGTCGCGTTCACCCACGCCACCCGCGCGGCGTCGACCGACTTGTCGGCAAGCGTCTTCTCCGCCTCCGCGACAAAGGCGTCGGCGGCGGCCGGCGTGAGCGCGGCGGCGGCGGCGGACGCCTGAGGCTTGGCATGGGCGGGAGCGGCCATCGCGCAGGCGAGCGCGAGGAGCGAAGCACGACGGATCATATACGCGAACCTTCTTAAACTGCTGTTCCCCGCACGTTCTCCCGAACGCGCGCGGGCTGTCAAGCCGCCAGGAACCCGGCGATCGCCCGGCCCAGCTCGGGCTTGGTCACCGAGCTCATATGCCCGCCCGGCACCTCGACATAGCGCCCGTCCGGCAGCAGCTCGGCGAGCGCCGCCGCCGATCCGTTGTCGAAATCCTCCGCCCCGCACACGACCAGCGCCGGTTGCGCCACCCGCTCCAGGACCTCGCGCGGCGTGTCCGCGAAGGTGTCCAGGATGCCGAGCAGCGCGACCGGATCGCCCTTCGTGGTCTTCAGGAAAGCCTCCGCCAGCCACTCGGGCGTGCCGCGCTCGTGCTTGCCCAGATTGGTGAGAATATGCCGGAAGTGCCCGGCCCGCCGCCCGGTGTCGAGCAACCCCTCCAGCCCCATGCCCGAGAACACCACGCGCCGCGGCGTGGCCCCCATCGCCAGCATCCGCGACACCGTCCGCGCGCCGAGCGAATACCCGCCCAAGTCGTAGTCGGTCAGCCCCAGATGCTCGAGAAGCGCGAAACCGTCCCGCGTCAGCGCGTCGCGCGGATAGGCGCCCGCCCCGTGCGGCTTCTCGCTTTCGCCATGCGCGCGCAGGTCGGGCATGATCACGCGGAAGCCCCGCCCGGCGATCGCGGCGGCGTGCCCGTACCGCATCCAGTTCGTCTTCGCGTCGGAGAAATAGCCGTGGAGCAGCACGACCGGCCTGCCCTCGCCCAGCTCCCGCCAGGCGATCCGCACCCCGTCGAAGCTCTCGAAGAACCGCGTCTCGCTCGGAACCTCGGTCACCCGCTCACGCCGCCTTTTGCAGGTATCGCCGCCCGAGCAGCTCGGCGATCTGCACCGCGTTCAACGCCGCGCCTTTACGAAGATTGTCTGACACGCACCACAGCGACAGCCCGTTCTCGACCGTCGGGTCCTCGCGCACGCGGCTGATATAGGTCGCGAACTCGCCGACGCACTCGACCGGCGTGATGTAGCCGCCATCCTCGCGCTTGTCGTACAGCATGACGCCGGGCGCCTCGCGCAGGATGCGCTGCGCGTCCTTGGCGCTGATCTCGTCCTCGAACTCGATGTTGATCGCCTCCGAATGACCGACGAACACGGGCACGCGGACACAGGTGGCGGACACCTTGATCTTCGCGCCCATGATCTTCTTGGTCTCGACCACCATCTTCCACTCCTCCTTGGTCGACCCGTCGTCGAGGAAGCTGTCGATGTGCGGAATGACGTTGAAGGCGATCTGCTTGGTGAACTTGGTCGGGGTCGCCGGGTCGCCGACGAAGATGTTCCGGCTCTGCTCGAACAGCTCGTCCATGCCCTGCTTGCCCGCGCCCGACACCGATTGATAGGTCGCGACCACCACGCGCTTGATCCGCGCGAAGTCGTGGAGCGGCTTCAGCGCGACCACCATCTGCGCGGTCGAGCAGTTCGGGTTGGCGATGATGTTCTTCACCCGGTACCCCTCGATCGCCTCCGGATTCACCTCCGGCACGATCAGCGGCACGTCCGGGTCCATGCGGTAGAGCGACGAGTTGTCGATCACCGTGCACCCCGCCTCGGCGAAGCGCGGCGCGTGGACCTTGGTCGCCTCCGACCCGATCGCGAACAGCGCCATGTCCCAGCCTGCGGGATCGAAATGGTCGATGTTCTTGACCGTCAGCATCCGCCCGGTGTCGCCATACTCCATCTGCTCGCCCTGCGAGCGCGAGGAGGCGAGCACCGCGATCTCGTCGGCCGGAAACTCGCGCTCGGCCAGGATGTTGACCATCTCGCGCCCGACGCTCCCGGTCGCGCCCGCGACCACGATCCTGTAACCCATATGCCGATCTCCGTTCGGGGCGGGACCTAAGCGCCGGTCCGCCCCCGCGCAACCTAGCGGGCGGGCTTGTTCTTCACCTCGCGGTCGAGGAAGTTCAGGATCGTGCCCCACAGATGCTCGCCCACGCCGGGCCCGCCGACGCGGTGCGTCTGCCCCGGATAGAGCATCATCTCGAACGGCACCGCGTCCGCCTGCATCCGCGCGGCAAAGGCGGTGGTGTTGTCCAGGAACACGTTGTCGTCCGCCATGCCGTGGATCACCAGCAACGGATCGCTGATCCGCTTCACATCGGCCAGCGCGTTCGACTTGGCATAAGCCGCCGCATCGGCCAACGGGCTGCCCATGTACCGCTCGGTATAATGCGTGTCGTACAGCCCCCAGTCGGTCACCGGCGCCCCCGACACCGCCGCCGCGTACACGCCCGGGTTCGCCTGGAGCATCTTGATCGACATATAGCCGCCATAGGACCAGCCATAGGTCGCGATCTTGGACGCATCGACGAACGGCAGCGTCTTCAGATACTCCGCCCCGGCCAGCTGATCGGCGACCTCGACGCTCCCCATCGCGCGGTAGAGCTGGTCCTCGAACGCCTTGCCCCGGTTGTACGAGCCGCGATTGTCGATCTGGAACCAGATCCACCCCCGGTCCGCCAGATATTGCGGCAGCGCCCCGCGCCAGCTGCGCGTCACCGACTGGCCCGTCCCCGGCCCGCCATAATGCTGGAAGAAGACGGGGTATTTCTTCCCCGGCTCCATCGGCGGCGCGATCATCTCCCAGTGCAGCGTCGACCCGTCGGCGGCCTTGATCGTCCCGAATCTTGGCGTGCTGTGGCTGGCAAGGTGCGGGTGGTATGGATGCCCGGGCACCACCGCGTTCTCGTTGATCCAGGACAGCCGCTTGCCGCCCGCGTCCGCCAGGTAGACCTGGGTCGGCTGGGTCGGGCTCGACCGCGACACGATCAGCCGCTCGGCCTTGCCGTCCGCCACGACCGAATGGGTGTATCCCCGCTCGGTCAGCCGCACCGGCTCGCCCGGCCGCTTCAGGTCGAGCGCGTACAGATGCTGCTCGAGCACGTCGTCCTTGTTGCCCGTGAAGAACAACCGCCCGCGCCTCTCGTCGACCGCGACCAGCCCCGTGACGACCCACTCGCCCTTGGTCAGCTGCGTCCAGTTGGCGCCCGCCCAACGGTACAGATGCCCATAGCCGTCCCGCTCCGACCGCCAGATCAGGCTGCCGTCCGCCATCGGCCGGTACGCATCGGACAAATTGACCCAGCTCCGCTCGCCCGACTTCTCGCTGAACAGCAGCGTCGACTTGCCGGTCGCCGGGTCGACGCGCAGCATGTCCAGCCGCTTCTGGTCACGCGTCTGCCGCTGGACGAGCATCGCCGAGCCGTCGGGCAGCCAGTCGACCCGCGCCAGATAGATGTCCGGATCGGGACCCAGATCGACCTTGACCCGCCCGCCCCCGTCCGGCCGCATGACGTACAGCTCGACCAGCGCATTGGGCGTCCCCGCCGCCGGATAGCGCTGCTCGTAGGTGCTCGTGCCCGCCGCGCCGATCGCGGCGCGCACCGCGACCTTCACCGGCGCCTCGTCGAACCGCTCGACCGCGACGTACCGCTCGTCCGGCGACCACCAGTAACCGGTGCGCCGGTCCATCTCCTCCTGCGCCACGAACTCGGCCTCGCCGAAATGGACGGTACCCCGCCCCTCGGTCGTCAGCGCCCGCGCGGCACCGCCCGCCAGCGGCTGCACGTACAGATTCTGGTCGCGCACGAAGCTGACATAGCTCCCCTTGGGGCTGACCGCCGGGTTCAGCTCGCCGCCCGCCGTCTCGGTCAGCCGCCGGACGTTCCCGTCCAGCCCGGCAAGGTACAAGTCACCGTCCAGCGGCACCAGGATCGACCGCCCGTCCGGCGCCCAGGCATAGGTGACGATCCCCGTCTTGCCCGTCAGCGAGCGGTCGCGCTCGCGCTGCATCTTCTCCGCCTCGCTCAGCGCCGCGCCGGTGCCGACCTTCTTCGAATCGACCAGCATCCGCGACTGACCCGTGCGCGTGTCGAGCGCCCACAGATCGAAGCGTTCCTTTTCGTCCGCGCGGTTGCGCACCGACGTCAGCAGCGATCCGTCGGGCGACAGCCGGAGCGACTGGGGTTGCGTTCCCGACAGGTCGGGATTGGCGAACACCCGCTTCAACGTCAGGTCGCCCGGCCGCGCCGGGACCTCGTCAGCGGCCATCGCGGCCGTCCCCACACTTGCCAACGCCAGACCCAACAGCCATCCGCGCATCCATTCGCCTTCCCGCAACAATGTCGGCACGGGTCGTAGCGGATCGGGCGACGCATGCGCCAGTCCCCTCCGGTATGCGCAGCATCCGCCGGCTATCCCGCCCGGACCCGCCAATCGCCCCGCCGCCGCAGCACGAACCGGTAATAGCCCGCGGCCAGCACGATCTGCGCGCCCGTCGCCAGCAGCGCGGGCCGCCCCTCCTCCAGGTCCGACCAGCTCGTCCAAGCGACGAAGCCGAGCGCGCCTAGCGTGACGAGCGGCGCGAGCGGATAAAGCGGCATCCGATACGGCGCGTGCGCGCTCGCCCCGCTCCGCCGGCCCGCGATCGTCGCCAGCGCGATCCCGGCATAGATGGCGAGCAACCCCATCCCGCTCAGCACCAGGAGCAAGTTCAGCGGCAGGAAACAGCACGCCACGCCGACTGCGCCGATCATCAGCGTCCCGATCCAGGGCGAGCCGTGGCGCGGGTGCACCGCCGCCAGCCAGCGGTCGACCGGTCGGCCCCAGCACTCGTCCCGCCCGCTGGCATAGAAGAAACGCGCGCACGCCACCGTCCAGGCGATTACCGAGTTGACGATCGCGACCACCACCGCGACCGCGACCCAGTCCGCCGCCGCGCGCCCGCCCTTGGCCGCCACCAGCATCCCGAACGGATCGGCCGCCGCGAACAGCGCGCGCAGGTCGGCCGCCCCGACCAGGGCGGCGATCAGCGGCAATCCCTCCAGGAGCAACGTGAGCACCAGCGCCGACAGGATGGCCCCGGCGATCCGCCGGGACGCGTCGTGCATCTCCTCGCCGAAATAGACCGCCGCGCCGTAGCCGTTGAGCGCGAAGATCGCGATCGTCGTCGCTAGCCCGATCCCGGCCGCGCCGGCCGGGACCAGCCCGGTCGCGCTCGGGGCGACCGGGTTCAGCAGCACCTCGCCCAGGCTCCGCACGGGTTCCGCGAAGCCCAGCGCCACCACCGCCGCGAGCGCGACCACCTCGACCAGGAGGAACAGGCCGGTCACCCATGCGCCGATGCGGATATCGAGCACCGCGATCAGCGCGGACCCGGCGACCACGGCCACCGCGACCGGCACCGTCGGCAATCCGGGCAGCACCGTCCCCAGCACCGCGCTGACGCCCAGCGCCGCGACGGGCGGGAATAGCAGGTTGTTGAACAGGTTCACGCCCAGCATGACGAAGCCCGCTCCGGGACCCAGCGTGTGCGCGACCGCGACATATTCGCCGCCCGCCGCCGGCCAGGCCGAGGACAGCTCGGCATAGATGAACGCCGTCGCGACGCAGACCAGGGCCGCGATGGCCATCGCCAGCAGCGCGCCCGTCCCTGCCGCTTCGAACATGCCCGGCACGATCACGAACACCGAGGAGGCGGGCGTCGTCACCGACAATGTCAGGAACAACACGCCCCACAGCCCCAACCGTCGGACCAGCGGCACCGTGCCCGCCGGCCCGGCCGCCCCGACGGTCACGACGCGCTCCCGGCCGTGACATCGACGGCGCGGCGCGGAACGCTCGCCGTCCTACGGCCGCGTGACTTCATGGGGTGATCGGGCCGGATCTTTCTCATCGCCGCTCACCCCCTGCCGACGCGCCTGCTCCGCTCGTCCGATCGCCACCGACCGGGCCGCGGCCATACGCCGCGAGAAGGCGAACTAGCGTGACTTTCGTCACCTTCGACCGCCTTGCGACCTAATAGGATCGCCCGATCAGCACCCGCTCGACGGCGGGCTCGCCCGTGAACACGCACGGTCCCTCGTCGCACCCCGTCTGCCCCATCGGCGCGTTGCGGATCGTCAGCTTCAGCTTCTTGAGCCGCTCCACCACCGCGTCGAGCGCCGGACCCGTCGGCCTGGACCAGCGCACGTCCACCCAGCCCGGGTTGCGCCGATCGCTCGCGAAGAACGTCTCCACCCCCGCCCAGTCGTCGACCGGCGCGATGTTGGCGCGCAGCCGCTCGGTCGCCTGCGCGTGCAGGGTCGCCTGAATGTCGTCCAGCATCGCCCCGACCCCGTCGACCAGCTCGCCCCGCGCGATCACCGCGCCGTCGACCTTGCCGTCGGCCCGGTATAGCCGGTCGCGTCGCACGACCGACACGTTGCCGCCCGCCACGTCGCGCCCGCCGACCTCGACGATGATCGGCGCGCCCTTCTTGACCCAGCCCCACCGCTTGGCCGTCGATTTGGCGGGCTTCAGGTCCAGCAACGCGCGCACCGGCTCGCCCATCGCGACCTGCCCCGCCAGCGAAGCCTGCAACGCGCGGCAGTAAGCGATGACCGCCTCGTCCTCCGGCGCGTCGCGCAGCATCGGTACGATCACCACCTGCCAGGGCGCGATCCGCGGCGGGCAGCGCAGCCCGTCATCGTCGCCGTGGACCATGATGACCCCGCCGATCATCCGCGTCGACACGCCCCAGCTCGTCGTGTTGACGAGTTCGAACTGTCCTTCCGCGTTCTGGAAGCGGATCGACTGGGCCGAGGCGAAATTGGTGCCCAGGAAGTGCGAGGTTCCCGCCTGGAGCGCCTTGCCGTCGCCCATCATCGCCTCGATAGAATAGGTCGACACAGCACCCGGGAACCGCTCATTCTCCGGCTTCTCGCCGGCGATCACGTGGAGCGCCAGGCACTCCTCAGCAAACGCGCGATACACTTCCAGCATCCTGAGCGTGTGCTCGCGCGCCTCCTCGGCCGAGGCATGGGCGGTATGCCCCTCCTGCCACAGGAACTCGCTGGTGCGTAGGAACATCCGCGTCCGCATCTCCCAGCGCACGACATTGGCCCATTGATTGATCTTGACCGGCAGGTCGCGCCACGACTGGACCCAGCGCGAGAACGCCGCGCCGATCACCGTCTCCGACGTCGGCCGCACGACCAGCGGCTCCTCCAGCTTCGCCTCGGGATCGGGGACCAGCCCGCCCTTCCCGTCCGCGATCAGCCGGTGGTGCGTGACGACCGCCATCTCCTTGGCGAAGCCCTCCACATGCTCCGCCTCCCGCTCGAAATAGGAGAGCGGGATGAAGAGCGGGAAATAGCAATTGTCGTGCCCCGTCGCCTTGATCCGGTCGTCGAGCAGCCGCTGAATGCGCTCCCAGATGCCGTAGCCCCAGGGCCGGATGACCATGCACCCGCGCACCCCGCTCTCCTCGGCCAGGTCGGCCTCGGTGATGACGGCCTGATACCAGGCGGCGAAATCCTGTTCGCGGGTGACGTTGAGCGCGTGTTTCATGGACCGGGCGGATAGCGGGCGCGACCGGACGCGTCACCCCCGGCTAGGCGCGTCGACCGCGCCGCCCTATGCGCCCCGGCATGGCCGACACCCAGGACCGCATCGCCGCCGCTATCGGGCTCCGGCTCGTCTCCGTCGCGCTGTTCGGCGTCATGAACGCCGGCATCAAGCTTGCCGAGGCCGGCGGGGCGGGGCTCGTCGAGATCCTGTTCTTCCGTCAGTTCGGCGCGGCCATGCTGATCACCGCCGCGATCGCCGCCGGTCCCGGCCTCCACACCGTCCGCACCACCCGTCTTCCCGCCCACCTGCTCCGCGCGGTCGTCGGCTTGTCCGCGATGTTCTGCTTCTTCTCGGCGATCATGGCGCTCCCGCTGGCCGAGTCGACCGCGATCGGCTTCACCATCCCGATCTTCGCGACGATCCTGGGGGCGCTCGTCCTGAAGGAGCCGACTGGCGCGTGGCGCTGGGGCGCGGTCGTCGGCGGCTTTGTCGGGGTGCTGATCGTGACCAGGCCCGGCTTCGGCGACATCCCGCTCCGGGGAGCGGGGCTCGCGCTGCTCGGCTGCCTGCTCACCGCCTTCGTGTCGATCCTGCTGCGCCGGATGGGCCGGACCGAACCGACGAGCACCACCGTGTTCTGGTTCTCCGTCCTGTCGCTCCCGCCGCTGGGACTGCTCTACCTCTTCGCAGCGCAACCGCATCCGCCGCTGGTCTGGGCATATCTGCTCGGGATCGGCTTTCTCGGCGGCGCGGCGCAGTTCGCGATGACGGGGTCGCTCCGGCTCGGCCCCGTGTCGGTCGTCGTGCCGATGGACTATTCCAGCCTGTTATGGGCGACCGCGCTCGGCTGGTTGCTGTTCGACGCGCTACCCGCCCCGGCCACCTGGATCGGCGCGCCCGTCATCATCCTGAGCGGCTTAGTGATCGTCTGGCGCGAGCGGGTCCGACACCTCCGCGACACGGCGACCGCCATCCCTTGAGCGGACGTGACGGATCGGCCACGCTGCCGGCCATGCGCAAACTCCTCCCCCTCGCTCTCCTCCTGGCCGCCGCCCCGATCCCGTCCGAGGACGCGAAGTTCGCCGCGATCTGGCAGGCGGAATGGCAGTGGCGGGTCGCCGAGCGCATCGCTGACGACGACCCGGCCGCCGTCGACCCGCATCTGTCCGACCCCTCGGCGACCGCCCATGCCCGTCGCGCGGCCTATTGGGCGGACGTCTCCCGCCGGCTCGACGGGGTCGCGGAGGACAGGCTCTCTCCCGCCGCCCGCATCGACTTCCAGGTCTACCGCAATCAGATCGCGACCTTCCTCGACGAGGAGCGGTTCCGCGAGTGGGAAAAGCCCGTCAACGGCGACAGCGCCTTCTGGTCCGACCTCCAATACGGAGCACGCGGCAGTTTCGCGCGCGGCGAGCCCGACTACCGCGCCTATCTGTCACGCCTCGCCGACCAGCCCCGCTACATCGACGCCCAGATCGCCAACATGCGCGCCGGCCTGGCGCGCGGCTTCACCCCGCCCAAGGTGGTCATGGCCGGCCGCGACCGCCCCGTCGCCGCGATCGCGGAGGCGCAGCCGACCGCCACCGTCTACTACGAACCCTTCGCCAAGCTCCCCGCCACCCTGCCCGAGGCGACTCGCCGCGACCTCCAGGCCCAGGCCCGGCGCGTGATCGCGCAGGCTGTGATCCCGGCCCACCAACGACTGCTGACGTTCCTGCGCGGAAGCTATCTCCCCGGCCTGACGGAGACGCTCGCCGCCGAGGCCTATCCGAACGGCCCAGCGTACTACCGCTCCCGCATCCGCGCGTTCACGACCCTCGACCTGTCCTCGGACCAGATCCACGCGATCGGCCTGGCCGAGGTCGCCAAGATCCGCGCGGAGATGGAGGTGATCCGCCGCGAGGTGAAGTTCGCGGGCGACCTCCCGGCCTTCCTGACCTTCCTGCGCACCGACCCGCGCTTCTACGCCAAGACCCCCGATGCGCTGCTGAAAGAGGCGGCGTGGCTCGCCAAGCGGTTCGACGGCATGGCCCCGCGCTGGTTCGGCCGCCTCCCGCGCGGACGCTTCGAGATCCGCCCGGTGCCGGACGACATCGCGCCCTTCTACACCGCCGGGCGCGGCGGCGCGGGAGTGTACCTCGTCAACACGTTCGACCTTCCGAGCCGCCCGCTGTTCCAGCTCCCCGCGCTTACCCTCCACGAGAGCGCGCCCGGCCATTCCTTCCAGATCTCGCTGTCGGCCGAGAACAAGACGCTGCCCGCCTTTCGCCGCAACAGCTACATCTCCGCTTTCGGCGAGGGCTGGGCGCTCTACACCGAGCGCCTCGGCGACGAGATGGGCTTCTACCGCGACCCGTATGAGCGGTTCGGGATGCTCAGCTACCAGATGTGGCGCGCCGCGGGGCTGGTGATCGACACCGGCCTTCACGCAAAGGGTTGGTCCCGCGAGCGGGCGCTCGCCTATTTCCGCGACAACACGGCGCTGTCGGAGCGCGAGATCACCACGGAGGTCGACCGCTATATCGGTTGGCCCGGCCAGGCGCTCAGCTACTATCTCGGCCAGCTCGCCATCCAGCGCGCCCGCGGCAAGGCGGAACGCGCGCTCGGCCCCAAGTTCGACATCCGCGCCTTCCACGACACCGTGCTGGCGCTCGGCTCGGTCCCGCTTCCCGTGCTCGAGGCACAGATCGACCGCTTCATCGCGGCCGGGGGCCCAAGTCCCTATCCCGAGTGAACGACCGCACGACGTAATGGAGCAGCAACCCCGCCGGTCCCGCCAGAAAGGTCAGCAGCAGCACCGGCGCTTGCGCGATCCGGCCGATCCCGCGCCGGTCGGCATCCTCGGCGATCCAGCAGCCCACGAACAGGTCGAACGCCAGATAGTGGGTCCAGCCGACCACGATCGCCCCATCGCTCGCGAACATCGCCCGCAGGCCCCGCACCGAATAGTCGAACGGCGCAACCGGCCCGGCGGTCGCCCTGACCGGATCGAGCCATCCCGTCGTCAACCCGATGAGCAGCACCACGTAGGTGCCGCACAGCAGCGCCACGCCCACATAGCGCGTCAGCGGCAACACCCGCGCGCGTGGCAGCAGGATCAGCAACAGCCAGCCGACGAGCGCGACCAGATTGGTCCACCCGAACAGCTGCTGCCACATACCCCGCTACTCCGCCGCCTGCGCCATCGGCGGTTCGCGCCAGGTCAGCACGGGCTTCCTCGCCGCCTGCGTCTCGTCGAGCCGGGCGCGCGGCGCGAAATGGGGCGCGGTCTTCAGCGTCGGGTCGCCCGCCTTGGCCCGCTCCGCCACCGATCGCAGCGCGCCGATGAACTGGTCGAGCGCCGCCTTCGACTCGGTCTCGGTCGGCTCCACCAGCATCGCGCCGTGGACGACGAGCGGGAAATACACCGTCATCGGGTGAAAGCCCTCGTCGATCAGCCCCTTGGCGACATCCAGCGTCGAGAAACCCTCAGCCAGATTGTCGTCGGAGAACAGCGCCTCGTGCATGCACGGCCCCGACCCGGCGAACGGCGCGTCGAGCACGTCCTCCAGCGAGCGCAGCACGTAATTGGCGTTGAGCACCGCGTCCTCGGCGACCTGCCGCAATCCGTCCGCCCCGTGGCTCAGGATATAGGTCAGCGCCCGGCTGAACATGCCCATCTGCCCATGGAACGCACACATCCGGCCGAAGCTCTGCGGGTGCTCGTCGCCCGCGGTCTCCTCCTCGATCAGCTCGATATGTCCGTCCGCACGCCGGGCGGTGAAGGGCAACGGGCCGAAAGGCGACAGCGCCTCCGACAGCACGACCGGACCCGAGCCCGGCCCGCCCCCGCCATGCGGCGTCGAGAAGGTCTTGTGCAGGTTGATGTGCATCGCGTCGACGCCCAGGTCCCCCGGCCGCACGCGGCCGACGATCGCGTTGAAGTTCGCGCCATCGCAATAGACGAACCCGCCCGCTGCGTGGACCGCGTCCGAAATCGTCTTCAGGTCACGCTCGAACAGCCCGCAGGTGTTCGGGTTGGTGATCATCACCGCAGCCACATCGGGGCCGAGCCGCGCCAGCAGCGCGGGCGTGTCGACCCGGCCCTCGGCGGTCGCCGGGATATCCTCGACCCGGAAGCCGGCGAACGCAGCCGTCGCCGGGTTGGTCCCATGCGCCGACTCGGGCACCAGCACGACCTTGCGATGGCCTTCGCCACGCGCCTCGAGCGCCGCCTTGATCGCCAGCATCCCGCACAATTCGCCGTGCGCGCCCGCCTTGGGCGTCATCGCCACGCCGTGCATGCCCGTCAGCTCGATCAGCCACACCGCCAACTCGTTGATGACACCCAGCGCCCCCTGCACCGTGTCGACCGGCTGGAGCGGGTGGACGTCCGCGAAGCCGGGCAGTCGCGCCATCTTCTCGTTCAGCCGCGGATTGTGCTTCATCGTGCACGACCCGAGCGGGAACAGCCCCAGGTCGATTGCGTAATTCTGCCGCGACAGGCGGGTATAATGGCGGACCGTCTCAGGCTCCGACAAACCCGGCAGGCCGATCGCTCGTTCGCGCATCAACCCGCCCAGCCGGTCCGCGCCCGCCGGAACATCGGCCAGATCGACGCCGGTCGTCTCGTCCGACCCGATCTCGAAGATCAGCGCCTCTTCCAGCATCAAGGCCTTGTTGCCCGTATGCGTCGGCGCCGCATCCATGCCCTTCACAGGTGCGCTCGGGCGCCAGCCGCTCTGGTTGATCGCGTTCATGCCAGTATCTCCTCAAGCGCGGTCGCCAGCGCCTCGACATCCTCGGCGGTCGTGGTCTCCGTCACCGCCACGACCAGCCCGTTCGCGAGTTCCTCGACACCCGGATAGAGGCGCCCGAGCGACACCCCCGCCAGGATGCCGCGATCGGCGAGCGTCCGGACGACCGGCCGTGCCTCGACCGGCAGCTTCAGCGTGAACTCGTTGAAGAAGGAGCCGTTCACCAATTCGATGCCGGGCACCGCCGCCAGCCGATCGGCTGCGGCGACCGCGCCCTGATGGTTGAGCATGGCCAACCGGCGCAGCCCCTTCTCGCCCAGAAGCGTCATGTGGACCGAAAAGGCGAGCGCGCAGAGTCCGGAGTTGGTGCAGATGTTGGACGTCGCCTTTTCGCGCCGGATATGCTGTTCGCGCGTGGACAGGGTGAGCACGAAGCCGCGCCGCCCGTCAGCGTCCACCGTCTCGCCGCACAAACGCCCGGGCATCTGGCGGACATATTTCTCCTTGCACCCGAACAGGCCGACATACGGACCGCCGAACTGGAGCCCGACGCCGAGCGACTGCCCTTCCCCGACCACGATGTCGGCGTCCATCTCGCCGGGCGACCTGAGCGCGCCGAGCGCGACCGGCTCGGTCACGACCGCGATCAGCAGCGCCTTCTTCGCGTGGCACGCCGCCGCCAGCTCCGACAGGTCCGCGATCCGGCCCAGTATGTCGGGATACTGGACGACGACGCAGCTCGTATTGTCGTCGATTTTCGCGATCAGCCGATCGATGTCGGTGTCTCCGACCAGCCGCGGATCGGCGGTGTCGAGCACGTCGCCCGTGTATTTCGCCATCGTCTTCGCGACGGAGACGTAATGCGGATGCAGCCCCGCCGACAGCAGTGCCTTGCCGCGCTTGGTAATCCGCCGCGCCATGCCGATCGCCTCCCAGCAGGCGGTCGACCCGTCATACATCGACGCGTTGGCGACGTCGGTCCCCAGCAGGCGCGCGACCTGCGTCTGGAACTCGAACAGCATCTGCAACGTGCCCTGCGCGATCTCGGGCTGATAGGGCGTGTAGGCGGTCAGGAACTCGCCACGCTGGATCAGATGATCGACCGACGCTGGCACGTGATGCCGGTATGCGCCGCAACCGAGGAAGAACGGTACCTCGCCCGCGACGACGTTCTTGCGAGCGAGCGCGGTCATGTGCCGCTCGACCGACAGCTCGCTGGCATGGTGCGGCAGCCCACGGATCGGCCCGTCGAGACGCGCGGCCTCGGGCACGTCCGCGAACAGCTCGTCGATCGATCCCGCGCCGATCACGGATAGCATCGCGTCCCGGTCGGGTTGGGTCAGCGGAAGGTAGCGCATCGGATGTTCCTGTGGTTCAGAGCTTCGCGACAAAGGCTTCGTAGGCGCGCTCGTCCATCAGTTCTTCCAGCTCGTCCGGGTCGGACAGCGTGATCTTGAAAAACCACCCCTCGCCCTCCGCGTCCGAGTTCACGAGCGACGAGTCGTCCGCCAGCGCGGCATTGCCCTCGATCACCGTCCCGCTCGCGGGCGAGTAGACGTCCGACGCCGCCTTGACCGACTCGACCACAGCGGCCTCGTCACCCTTGGTCAGCTCCTTGCCCTCCTCGGGCACGTCGACGAACACGATGTCGCCCAACTGACCCTGGGCATATTCGCTGATGCCGACCGTCCCGATCTCGCCATCGACGTCGATCCACTCATGGTCTTCGGTGAAGTAACGGCTCATTTCACGGCTCCTGCACGGACGTAATTATGGGGAATGAAGGGCATGGGCGTGACGGTCGCACGGTGCAGCTTGCCGCGCTGCGCCAGCGTGACCACCGTGCCGGGTGCGGCCATGGCCACGGGCACATAGGCCATCGCGATCGGGGCGCCGAGCGACGGCGCGAATCCGCCGCTGGTGACGCGACCAACCTCCGTCGCCTCCTCGTCGACGACGCCCGCGCCCTCGCGAACGGGCTGACGCCCCTCGACGACCAGCCCGACCCGCTTGACGATCGCGCCCTGCTCGCGCTCGAGCAGGATGCGCGGCGCGCCCGCGAAGTCGCCCGCCTCGCGCCGCCGCTTGGACAGCGCGAAGCCGAGATCCGCCATGACCGGCGACGTCTCGGGATCCAGATCGTGGCCGTAGAGCGGCAACCCCGCCTCCAGCCGAAGCGAGTCGCGCGCGCCCAACCCGATCGGCTTGACCTCGGGCTCGGCCAGCAGCGCGTCGGCGAGCGCCTCGACCATCTCGGCCGGAACCGAGATCTCGAACCCATCCTCGCCGGTATAGCCCGACCGACTGATCCACAGCGGAACGCCCCGCCACTCGAACGCCCCCGCCGTCATGAACACCAGCGCCTCGACGCCGGGCACCAGCCGCGCCAGCGCGTCGACCGCGCGCGGCCCCTGCAACGCCAGCAGCGCCTGATCCTCCATGAGGTTGATCGTCACCTCGTCGGGCATGTGGTCGAGGAGATAGGCGACGTCGTCATACTTGGTCGCGCCGTTGACGACGACGTACACGCCGTCCTCGCGCCGGGTCACCATCAGGTCGTCCAGGATGCCGCCATTGTCGGCGAGCAGCAGCGAATAGCGCATGCGATTGACGGCCAGTCCCGTCACGTCGCCGGGCAGCACCGCCTCGAGCGCCCGGTCGGCACCTTCGCCGGTGAACAGCAGCTGTCCCATGTGACTGACGTCGAACAGTCCGGCCTGGTCGCGCGTCCACAGATGCTCGGCCATGATGCCCTCATACTGGATGGGCATCTCATAGCCGGCGAACGGGACCATCCGCGCGCCTCGCGCACGGTGCCAGGCATCGAGCGGCAGCAGCTGGGGTGCGAGCTCGCCGCCCTCTCCGTCTTCCGATCCTGGGTCGTGTCGGAACTCGGTTCCCCGCGCGCCGTGCTCGGTAGGACCGCTATGTACCGCTTCGCTCATCGGCCTACTCCGTAATCCAAGGGCGGTTCGCACGCGGGAACGCCCCGCCTCACGTCCCTTTCCCCCTCTGTCACGGGACCTGAGAGCTTTCGCCGAGCACGCTCGGCTTACCCCTTCGGTGGCCGAACGCTTTCGCGACGGCGCTTTCCAGAGTGTCATAGGCCCGCGCGGTCCTCGGTGCCTGAGAGATTCCGGGGTGGTTGCTCCTTCGGCGGCCACTAGAAGTGGCGCTCTCCCGCGCGCGCCCATGCCGGTCGCCCGACATCGACGATAACGGCTCTGACTGGAGGCTACGGACGTGTCAACGCCCGTCGGCGCGGCAGTTAACGCGTGGCGTTGTAGCGCAGCTGCTCATCGGTGAGCTGGAAGCCGACCAGCGCCTCGAAGCTGGCGGACAGCACCGCCTGGCGCACCTCGGGCTGCGTCAGCGGATCGACGGCCGCGTCCTCATCGCCTGCCTTGCGGCGCCGCGTGAGTTGCTGGCGTATCGCGGGCGGCAATGTCGCGGCGGCGCGGCTGACATAGGAGGTCGCCTGCGCGCGAGCGGTCGCGCGCGTCTGCCCGGCCGGGAAGTCGACCGCGACACGCCCGATCCGCTTGGCGGTCACGGCGCTGCCGCCCCGCACGATCGCGATATAATAAGGGAGCACCACCTGCCGCGCGCCGTCGCCCCGCGCCCGCCTGGCGAGCACGTCGAAGGTCAGGGTCGTGGCGATCTGCTCGCCCGCGTCGTCGCAGGTGGACCGCAGGTTCGTGATCACCGCCGAAACGTCGATCGCGGACTGGTCGCGACGGGTCGGCGGGTCGAAGATGGTGAGGTCACCCGTCCCCGCGGCTACGCCCACGGTCGGGCAGGCCGATCGCACCGCGCTGATTCCGCCGGTCGCGTCGATCTCCCCCGTGCGGGCGCACGCGGCGAGCGGCAAAGCCGACAGGAGGGCGAGGATGATCGATGGCTTCACTGGTCGGATACTCTTTTCGTAACTGCCCGACCTCTTAGGAACCGCCTTTCGTGCACGCAAGCAATGGCGTAGAAGGACGGGATCGTGACCAAACCCACCTTGCAGCTTCTGATCGCCGCGCCGCGCGGCTTCTGCGCCGGCGTGGACCGTGCGATCCGCATCGTCGAACTCGCCATCGAGAAGCACGGCGCCCCCGTCTACGTGCGCCACGAGATCGTCCACAATCGGTTCGTGGTCGACTCGCTGCGCGCGAAAGGCGCCGTGTTCGTCGAGGAACTGGACGAGGTGCCGGACGACGCCTCGGTCGTCTTCTCAGCTCATGGCGTGCCGAAATCCGTGCCCGCCGACGCGCGGACCCGCGGCCTCGATTACCTGGACGCGACCTGCCCGCTCGTCTCCAAGGTGCATCGTCAGGCCGAGCGATTGGTGGCGGCCGGACGACATATCATCTTTATCGGCCATGCGGGGCATCCCGAGGTGATCGGCACGTTCGGCCAGGTACCGGCCGGGACCATGACCCTGATCGAGACCGTGGAAGATGCCTTGTCGATCGAGGTCGCGGACCCGTCCAACCTTTCTTTCCTGACCCAGACGACGCTGTCGGTCGACGACACGGCCGAGATCGTCGCGACGCTGCACCAGCGCTTCCCGGCGATCGACGCCCCACGTGGCGAGGACATTTGCTACGCCACGTCGAACCGCCAAGCGGCCGTGAAGGCGATCGCGGCCAGGTGCGACGCGGTGCTCGTGATCGGCGCGCCCAACTCGTCCAACTCGGTGCGGCTCGTCGAGGTGGCCGAGCGCGAGGGCGTCCGCGCCCGCCTGATCCAGCGGGCATCCGAGCTCGATTGGGCCTTCCTGGACGGCGTGACGACACTCGGCATCACCGCCGGCGCCTCCGCGCCCGAACTCCTGGTCCGCGAACTGGTGGACCGGTTGGGCGAGCGTTTCGACGTGATCGAGCGCGAGGAGGAAACCACCCGCGAGACCATCGCGTTCAAACTGCCACGCGGGCTCGAAGCGACCGCCTGATGGCGGTGTACACGGCGGTGCCGATCGAAGCGCTTCGCCGCTTCATGGCCGAGTTCGACATGGACGCGCCATATCTGTGCAAAGGCATCGCTCAGGGGGTCGAGAACTCGAACTTCATCGTGTTCACGACCGAGAACCGGTACGTGCTCACCTTGTACGAGAAGCGGGTGTCGGAGGACGACCTGCCCTTCTTTCTCGATTTGATCGATCATCTCGCCCGGCACGGACATCCGGTGCCGCGCGCGATCCCCGATCGTCACGGCAAGCGCATCCACACCGTCGAAGGCCGGCCGGCCTGCCTGATCGACTTCCTGCCGGGCAGATCGGTCGAGGCGCCGACGCCGACCCAGGCGCGCGCCGCGGGCGAGGCATTGGGCCGCCTGCACGGGTCGCTCGCCGATTTCGAGGCCACCCGACCCAACCCGCTGGGCCTCGACACGTGGCGACCGTTGCTGGAGCGGTGCGGTCCGCGCATCGACGAGATCGCATCCGGGCTCCGCGACATCGTCTCGAACGCGATCGCCCGCACCGAGGCGGCGTGGCCGCGCGATCTGCCACGCGCCACCATCCATGCTGATCTGTTCCCCGACAACGTACTCGTTCTCGGCGACAAGGTCAGCGGCGTGCTCGACTTCTATTTCGCCTGCACCGATCTGCGCGCGCTCGATCTGGCCGTCATGCATTCGGCATGGGCATTCGATATCACGGGCGCCCGGTTCGACACGGAGGTAAGCCAGGCGTTGATCGAAGGGTACGAGGCGACGTTCGGCCTAAGCACGGATGAGCGAGCGGCGCTGTCGGTCGTCGCACGCGGAGCATGCATCCGCTTCCTGCTGACGCGTGCGTGGGACTGGTTGAACACGCCGCCGGATGCGTTGGTTACGCCCAAGGATCCTTTGGCCTATCTTCGTCGATTGGAATTCTACGAGCGGAGGGACGTGTTCGCGTGACGGGTGAGAAATTGTCGGAAGTCGAGATCGCGACCGACGGAGCGTGTAAAGGCAATCCGGGTCCAGGAGGCTGGGGCGCGCTGATCCGGGCGGGCTCGGTCGAGAAGGAGCTGTCAGGCTCGGAAAATCCGAGCACCAATAACCGCATGGAGCTTACCGCGGCCATCGAAGCGCTACGTGCGCTCAAACGACCCTGCTCGGTCAAGCTATCGACCGACAGTCGCTACGTGATGGATGGTCTCACCAAATGGATCCATGGCTGGCAACGCAACGGCTGGAAGACCGCCGACAAGAAGCCGGTCAAGAACGCCGAACTGTGGCGATCTCTGCTCGACGTCGCCAAACCGCACAAGATAGAGTGGCTGTGGGTGAAGGGTCATGCCGGCCACCCGGACAACGAGCGCGTGGACAAGCTCGCGAGCGATGCCGCGTCGGGACTGAAACGCTAGGTCGCCGGATGATCGTTCAACGGAGTCGGTCCGGACGGTAGAGGCCATCATCCAGTCCATCCGGCATCGCCCCGCCGATGATCAACGCCGCGCAAAGCCTTGCGGCCGCCGGAGCCGTCTGGATTCCGAATCCGCCTTGGCCGGCGCACCAGAAGAACCCTGGTTGGTCCGGATCGCATCCGTAGACGGGGAGCCGGTCCGCGGCGAACGAGCGAAGTCCGGCCCATTTCCGCTCGACCGCGGCGACCGGCCAATCGACGACGTTCTCGAAACGATCGACCGCGATCGCGACATCCATCTCCTCGGGCGCGGCGTCGCATGGCTCGGTCGGTGTTTCGTCGTGCGGACTGAGCCAAAGCCGCCCGCCCGGCTCGGGTTTGAAGTAGAAACGACCCGCGATATCGGCGACGTGGGGCAAGTCGGCGGGAACACCGGTAGCGATACGGATTTGCGCGATCGTGCGGCGGTAGGAGGTGATCCCGAGCGGCCGCACTCCGGCGCGTTCGGCCAGTGCGTCGGCCCAGGCTCCCGTCGCGTTGACCAGTATCGTCGCGCCGATAACACCGGTTCGGGTGGTGATCTTCCAACGGCCGTTCTCGCGATCGGCGGACTCGACGCCGGCGCTCGTCCTGACCATCGCTCCCGCGCGCCGGGCGACCGACAGCCGCTCCGCATGCAGGCCGGCCACGTCGATAAAGGCGCAGCTGGGTTCCATGACGCCGAGGGTCCACTCCGCTCTCAGGCCGGGGATCAGCGAACCGGGATCGACCCGCGTCAGCGTCACGTCGCTGCTCTCGAATGCTTTCAGGAACGCCTCGACCGAACCGGCGTCTTCGGCTCGACCGATATGCAGCGAGCCGAGCGGCTGAAGGAAGCCGCCGTCGCGCAGCGTCGCACCCGACGCGGTGGTGAGCGGCTGGACGCCGGGTCCGCCGTAAGTCTCGGACCAGAATGCGGCCGATCGACCGGTCGAGTGATACCCCGCCACGTCCTCCGACTCGAGCAGAACGACGCTGGCGTGAGGCGCAAGCTCCGCCGCCAGACTTGCGCCCGCGATGCCGCCACCGACGACCGCGATGTCGAACACGGCGCTCATGCCGGAGCGTGCCGATCGAGGAACGCGTCGATCGCCGCGAGCGCCCGGTCGCGAACCGGGTCGGTTTCGCGCAGTATCTCGTGCGCTGACTCCTTGCCGAACGATAGGGCCGCGCCGTGCGGCAGACGCGCGACGATGCGCGCCGCCGCACGCGAGTCGACCAGACGGTCGTGATCGGCGAGCAAGGTCAGGACGGGCGTGGGCAAGGTGTCCAATCGAGCATCCGCCTCCAACCCGGCGACGGACGCGAACGCCTCGGCGAGCCAAGACCAGCTTGGCGGTCCCAAGCGGATCTGTGGACATTGCTCGTACCACCAGGCCTCGTCGGCATAGCGATCGCGGTCGTTCGTAAGCAGCCTCTGACGTGTGACGAGCGAGGCGGGACGCTCGTTGCCACGCCAGGCGGCGCGCGCGGGATCGCCACGATTCGCTATGAAGCGCGCGAGCCGCCCGCCCCACCGCGCTCCGACGGGCGAGCGCAGACCTAGCATCGGCGCGACGAGTACCGCCGCGTCCGGATCGACCGACCCGTCGAGCAGCGCGCGGAGCAGCAGATGACCGCCCATCGAGTGGCCGATCGCGACGCGAACGCCATCTTGCCGCCCGATGTCGCGCCAAACAGCGGAGAGATCCGCGAGGTAGGGCAGGAAACTGACGGCATGGCCGACGTGCTGATCGCTCGATAGCCGCCCCGACCCGCCCTGCCCGCGCCAGTCGAACGAGGTGACCGACCAGCCGCGAGCGTGAAAATGCGCGAACGTTTCGAGATACTTCTCGATCACGTCACCACGACCGCCCTGGAACAGGATCGAGCCGCGCCCCGCCGGTGCCGGCCAGTCGAACCGGCGCAATCCCCATCCGTCCGGCGCCGTCCAGTGCGACAGGACGGCGTCGTCAGGCAGTTGGCGGCGATAACGGGCGGGCGCGGTCATGAGGTGCGAGGGTTACGATTATGAAAGCTCGCTCGTCTACCGTCCGCTTCGCATGGAATGGAATCAGATCATCACCGTCGCGCTGCCGGTCATCCTGGCAGGGTTGTTGCTGTCCGCGGGGCTGGAGGACGTGCGCGTTCGCGAGATCGCGAATTGGAAGAACGCGGCGATCGCGCTCCTGGCGCCCCTTTGGTGGTGGGCGACGGGACTCACGCCGTGGCCGGACGTGGTCGTTCAGCTCGGCATGGCCGCCGCCGTGTTCGGATTGTTCGCGGCAGCCTTCTCGTTGGGTTTGATGGGTGGTGGCGACGTCAAGATGATCGGTGCCTTGGCGCTGTGGTTTCCCTTCACGATCTTTTCTCAGCTGCTCGTCACCATGTCCCTCGTCGGCGGCATCGTCACGATCGCGTTGCTGATCGATCGACGGATCAGGAAGTGCGAGGTCGAGGTGCCTTATGGCGTCGCCATCGCGATCGCGGGACTCCTGACCCTTAACGAACCCGTTCTTAACCAAATCGCGCGTAGCTAATCCGCAACGCCCGTATCCGGGCAAGCATATGCGATCCGAAAGGCACGAGTGAAGCATGGATAGTCGCAAGGTCCTCCTGCTGGCGGGCGCTCTGATCATCGCGGTGGTCACGGCGTTCATGGCCCGCAGCCTCGTGATGGGTAGCTCCGCCCCCGAGGCGGTCGCCGCGCCCGTCAAGATCGACGGTCCCGAAGTGCTGGTCGCCACGCGCGCCCTGCCTGTCGGCACCATCCTGGACGCCACCGCGCTGAAGTTTCAGCCCTGGCCCAAGGAGCTGGTCGACAACGCTTATTACATCAAGGACAAGACGGACCTGTCGACCCTGCTGGGAACGGTCGTTCGTAATCCGATTACGGCCGGACAGCCGGTGACGCAGGGCGCTCTGGTGAAACCGGGCGACCGGGGCTTCCTGGCGGCGGCGCTCGGGCCGGGGATGCGGGCCGTCACCTTCCCCGTGTCCGGCGCGAGCTCGGTGGCCGGCTTCGTGTTTCCCGGCGATCGCATCGACCTGGTGCTGACGCAGGAAGTCAAAGGCGGCGGTGAAGGCGACCCGCTCCGCGTATCGGAGACGATCATGCGCAACGTCCGCGTGCTCGCCACCGATCAGCGCACCGACAATCAGGAGGGTGAGGACGGTAAGACCGTCGTCACGACCTTCAACACCGTGACCGTCGAAGCCACGCCCAAGATCGCCGAGCAGGTCGCCGTCGCGCAGACCATCGGGTCGCTCTCCATCTCGCTCCGCTCGATCGCCGACGATCGCGCCGAGCTGGAGGAGGCCATCGCCAGCGGTGCGGTGCGGGTGCCCGACGGTTCCGACCCGAAGGCCGAGCGCGCCATGCTCCTGCGTGTCGCCAGTCAGCCGCAAACGGGCAACCCGACCTATGCCACGGGTGCCGATGTCTCGCGCTTCCAGCGCCGGACCGTGCCCTCGAAGCCGGTCGCTGCGGGCACGATGGGCCCGAGCACGACCTATATTCAGCCCCAATCGCCCGGCGTCGTCGTGTCGATGGGTCCCGTGGTGCGGATCGCCCGCGGCAACAACGTGACCGCAGTTCCGGTCGGGGGGAAGTAAGATGCGCATTGCGTCGACGTTCGGCAGGCCGCTGGCCACCATCATTGCCGCCGCGCTCGTGGCGGGAGCCGCATCCGGCGGGAGCGCGCCGGCTGCGGCGCAGGGGCC
>VYKR01000064.1_pt1 | contig 23938 bp, 20 predicted proteins | sample 5109561 | NCBI WGS metagenome assembly VYKR01 (sample SAMN12291799, study PRJNA351875) | freshwater metagenome | isolation source: freshwater lake | place: USA: Michigan, Ford Lake | collected 2015-08-15
TAAGAAATGTTACAAATTACATGGGTACATCAAGAAATGTTAAGGGCTATATCCATTGATGGATAAGGGTTTTGGCTATTATGGTATATATGTATGGGGGGAAGTTCAGTTATAATATTTTTAACTTTATTTAAATAAAAGTCATGCAAAAATACAAATTATCCCAAGAAAAGGTAGTTTCAATTAATCTTAACCACTAATAAGGATTGAAACTTGGAGGCAAAAATCAGCGATACTGATATTGAGATCACGATGGTGAATCCAGAAGAGATAAAGGAGAGAGAAAATGGCTAACGAAACCGTCACTTATTCCCTAGAAGCAGTTCTGACAAGGATTGAGGGGAAAATCGACTCTCTGGAAAAACGGATCGATGAGAGATTTGATCAGGTAGATAAGAGATTTGATAAGATAGAAGAACGGTTGACAAAAGTGAGATGTAGCCAAAGACTCTCTGGGAAATGCAGTTAAATAATTGGATGGCGACCTAAAAATATGAGTGAATTAACTATTCGTCCAGCTAAAATTACTGGTGTCATCCCAGATTCGATCGCCGCCGAGGTGGGTTTTGAAATCGGGGATGCGCTCGTCTCTATCAATGGTAATCGTCCCCGGGACTTAATCGATTATCAATTTTTATGTGCCGATGAATTTTTAACCCTAGAAGTGCTTGATAGTCAGGGCAAAACTCATCAAGTAAAAATCGAAAAAGATTATCATGAAGACTTAGGTTTAGAGTTTGAAAATGCCCTTTTTGATGGCTTAATTCAGTGTAATAATAAATGTCCTTTTTGCTTTATAGATCAACAACCAGAGGGCAAAAGAGAAACTTTATACTATAAAGATGATGACTATCGCTTAAGTTTTCTCTATGGCAGTTATTTAACCTTAACTAATCTCACCTCAAAAGAATGGCAGCGGATCGAAAAGATGCGAATATCACCGCTTTTTGTGTCCGTTCATGCCACGGAACCCGATCTGAGAGTTCGTCTCTTAAAAAATCCCCGCGCTGGTCAAATTTTAGACCATTTAAAATGGCTACAAGCCAGACAATTACAAATTCATGCCCAAGTGGTAGTTTGTCCCAATATTAATGATGGCATTCATCTCGAAAGAACCCTGTTAGATCTGGTTTCTTTTCATCGGGGGGATATTCCCTGTGTGGAGTCGGTTGCCGTAGTTCCCGTGGGATTAACCCGCTTTCGTCCCCAAGAAGATGAATTAATTCCCGTTAGCCAAGAAAAAGCGCGAGAAGTGATTGAACAAGTCCAAACTTTACAGAAACAATTTCGTCAAGAATTTGGCAGTAATGTGGTGTGGTTAGCCGATGAATGGTTTTTAATTGCCCGAGTCGATTTACCCCCTCAATCTCACTACGAAGACTATCCCCAAATCGGTAACGGAGTTGGCTCGATTCGTCAATTTATTAGGGATTTCCAGAAGACAGCCAAGAAGTTATTACCTGCTCAAATTACTCCATCTAGACGGTTAATATGGGTAGTGGGAAATGCGGTAGAACAAGCCTTTCAACCCCTAGTTAAACAGTTAAATAAGGTGCGGGGTTTAACCGTGGAATTAGTGACTTTAAATAGTGATTATTGGGGGCAGGAAATCACGGTTACGGGTTTATTAACCGGGCAAGATCTTCTCAAAGGATTACAAGGTAAAAATCTTGGGGATGGGGTTTTATTACCCTCCCTCATGCTCAAGCATGGGGAAGCGGTATTTTTAGATGATCTCACCCTAGAAACTGTTATTAATCAGTTAGGAGTCCCTATTTATCCAGTTCTGGGAGTGGAGGAATTAATTAAAACTTGTCTTACTCTCAATCCCTTCAACAAATCCTAATCTTGAGAATAGATAATTATCAGTAATCGGTGATCAGATTTGAGTTTTTAGTGAGCGGTATTAGGTATTAGATATTAGGTATTAAGTAGAAAATTGCCGTTTTCTTGGCACTGATAACTGATAACTGATTACTGATAACTGATAACTGTCTTAGCCGATTTCCACATTACCTGTCCCTTGAAACATCAGCCAAGAGAGGAAAAAATTAGCCACAAAAATCGCTAATAAAGAAGTTACCACAGCCGTGGTAGTAGATTGACCAACTCCTTTAGCACCGCCGGTGGTGGTTAAACCCCAACTGCAGCCGATAATAGCAATTAAAATCCCAAAAATAAGGGACTTGAACATAGAACTAATTAAATCCCATGTTTCCAGAAAATTTTGGGCTGATTGTAAGAATAGGGAATAGGAAATACCGTAAAGACTATCAGAAATCAATAAACCACCGAGTAATCCCGTGACTAAAGAGATAATAGTGAGCAGGGGTAACATTAAACTACAGGCAATCACCCGGGGAATGACCAAATAATCGATCGGATCGGTTTTTAAAATATATAAAGCGTCAATTTGTTCTGTTACTCGCATTGTACCAATTTCGGCGGCAAAAGCCGAGCCAACTCTCCCCGCCACCACCACCGCGGTTAAAACTGGGGCTAATTCCCTGGTTAAAGCCAAGGAAAGGACTCCCCCAACAAAACTACCCGCCCCAAAAAAAATAAATTCTCTGGCTACCTGAATAGTGAAAACCATACCCACAAAAGCAGCAGTAATTAGGGCAATTGTCAAGGATTCTGGTCCAACAATACTCATTTGTTCCAGAGTATTACGCCGGTGGATTTTGCCATTAAGAATATGTAAAAAAGTTTGTCCCGCTAATAAACCGGCAGCCCCCAAACGTTGGAACCATAAACTTAAACCACCGGCAGCATCACTTTTTCTTGGCATTTGTCGAGGGAATATCGCTAAAATCTAACTTATTATAGGCGAGAATTCCCTCTGATACTAAATCCGTTGAGTAACGCACAGAAAACGGGTTTCTCCGAGAAACCCGTTTTCTACTCATGTGCCACTCCCTCAAGGGATAAGAAACTATGGTTTTGCGCTGCTGGCAGGGGATAATAGAATTGTCTAGTAGCCGTCAGCTATCAACCCTGATTCTTTATCCATGCCAGATTTAGCGAAAATTATCCTGAGAAACCATAAAATTGATGCTGTTAAACGATTCCATCCTTGGATATTTTCCGGGGCGATTAAAGAGATGGAGGGAGAAGTCAAAGAGGGTGCTATCGTGGAGGTTTATAGCGATCGAGGCGAATATCTAGCCACTGGACTGTATAATCCTAGCAATATTGCCGTTAAAATTCTTTCTTTCCCAAAAGTCAGCGATATTGCTCAATTATTTCTCGAAAAATTCCAGAATGCCTATCAGCTGCGACAACAAATCGGTTTAGTGGATAACCCGAAAACTAACTGTTATCGTTTAATTAACGCTGAAGGGGACGGTTTACCCAGTTTAATCGTCGATTGGTACAATGGCACGGCGGTTATTCAAGCTTATTCCCTAGCTTTATACCAACGTCTCGATCTGATTGTCGATTGCCTGAAAACTATCTACGCTGACAATTTACGGGCAGTTTACGATAAAAGTGCCGCAGTTTTGGCGAAAAGCGCCCATATCTCCGAGAATAAATACTTATTTGGTCAAAAAACCGGCGATGAGGTGTTAGAATCCGGCCATCGCTTTATTATTGATTGGGAAAAAGGACAAAAAACGGGATTTTTCCTCGATCAAAGGGAAAATAGAGCCTTATTATCTCAATATTGCCAGAATAAACTGGTTTTAAACACTTTTTGTTACTCTGGCGGCTTTTCCGTCTATGCTATGCAAGCGGGGGCTGCCCTAGTCGATTCCGTTGATAGTTCCCACGGTGCGATCGATCTTACCGAAAAAAATATCGCCCTGAATAATCTCAGTCAAGTTCCCCATCAATCCTACAGCACCGATGTTTTTAACTTTCTGCGCGACTGTCAGGAGGATTACGATCTGATTGTTCTCGATCCCCCCGCTTTTGCCAAAAGTATCCAATCCCGTCATCAGGCGGTTATGGCTTATAAAAGATTAAATTACCAAGCTTTCCAGAAAATTCGCCCCCACGGTATTATTTTCACCTTTTCCTGTTCCCAAGTGGTTAACGAAGAACATTTTCAGGGGGCTGTCATGGCGGCAGCCATTGAATCGGCTCGCCCAGTGCGAATTTTAGCACGTTTAAGCCAACCAGCCGACCATCCCACCAGTATCTATCACTCGGAAGGTTCCTACCTGAAAGGATTGGTTTTAGCGGTGGATTGATGGAAAATTAAACGATTACCATCGGGATCATAGATGTAGATTTCCGGACCGTGGGAAGCTTGGCTAATTTCTCCCCTAGCACCATAGCCGATTTCGCTCCAATGCTCGATCGCTTTTTCGAGACTCTCCACCTCGAAACAAATGCTCATGCCACTGCCACTAGAATCGCTAAATTCCTCTCTGTGGGACTCTTTAGGGCAAAAAAGACATAATTTAAGGTTAATCAGCCTAAATTCTGCATAAACGGCGGCAAGGTAGGGCTTTGGTTCCTGTTGCAACAGTTGACGATAAAACTGCACCGAGCGATCGAAATTACTCGTGCCTAGGGCAATAAAAGCCTCTGTGTAATTGAATGGACTATCGGGGGGGTTATTCATTGGGTTTGGGGATTAGGAGAGGGGAGCAAGTCCTGTAGGGGCGAAGCATTCGGGCATAACCTATCGCTGAAACCGTAGATTTCCTATCCGAGATATGCTTCGCCCCTACTTTTTCAGCATACCCTACCTAGGGCTGGCTGAATAAATCTAAAAACCTTGTTGGATAAGGCTTTTAGACTTTTTTCCCCCTGAAAAAGTGCTGACCATTGGAGTGATCGGGGGTAAAATTCCTGGACTTTTTCCCTGAAAATTAGGTAACTGACTACCTCAAAATCGGTAAAACCCGACACCCCCCCAACCCCCCCGACGTCGGGGGGGCAAGGGGGGGTAAGATACCTGCCAAGAATAAAGAAAAATGGTATGACTACCTCAAAATCGGTAAAACCCCACACCCCACACCCTGCCCCCACCAACAAACTTTTTCACCATACCTTACCTATATCTGCAAGTCCCCTGGGGTTTCCATCGGATCGAGGATCACCCTGAGCGTTCATCCGATCGAGTGATTTTGCGGAAAAGTGTTAAAAAAGATTGCTGTTTGTAAAGACAACTGTTACCGTGGGTTCAAGAGTGCGCTTTGAAGGAGGAAAAATCCCATGCACCCTAACCTATCCATCTATCCCCCGATTGCTTCGCTACTTATGTAGGGCATAGATGCACAAATCAAAGATTTCAGAAGCAAAACCAATAAATTTCTGTACTGTTGCTTAAAACAGGAGTTTGATCATGAAATTACAGGGAAAAACTGCCCTAGTCACGGGGGCATCCCGGGGCATTGGACGAGCGATCGCCTTAGAATTAGCCCGACAAGGTTTAAGCAGAATTGTGATTGTTGCCAGAGATCAAGAGCGATTAGAAAAACTAGCCAAAGAAATTGAGTCCCTAGGGGTCATTGCCACACCTTTAGCCCTAGATTTAACCGAAAATGACCTTGTTAGTCCTTCAATTATCCGCGTTTGGCAAGAATGCCGTGGCATTGATATCCTCGTTAACTGTGCCGGTATTGCCCATCAAACCCCCTTTCTGCGATCGCAATTCTCGCAAGTGCAAGCAGAAATATCTTTAAATCTGATGGCCATGTACACGGTTACTCGCTTAATTGCCCGCCGGATGGCAATTCGGGGACAGGGAACCATCGTCAATGTTTCCAGCATGATGGGTAAAATTGCCGCTCCTAGCTTCGCTACCTACTCGGCCACCAAATTTGCCATTTTGGGTTTTAGTCAAGCTCTCAGGTCGGAATTACGGGAACACAACATCAAAGTTGTCACCCTCTTACCCTCTTTAACCGATACGGATATGGTGCGAGAATTGCAGTTATTTCGATGGTTAAAACCGATGAGTGCCGAAGAAGTCGCCCAAACTCTAATTACTGGGTTAAATAGGGAAAAAACGGAAATTGTCGTCGGTTGGCAAAGTCATCTAGCTCTTTGGTGTCAAAAATTGGCCCCGAAACTGCTCGAGAAAATTGTCGATTTAGCCTCTCCCTTACGCCAAAGCAAAGGAAAGCGAGGATGGCGAGAAGTGTTTAACTAGGGTTTAATTAAATCCCTCAGGGTGAGCATGGCTCACCCTAATCACCTTAACTAATAGGTAATTAAACGGCTGTCAGGGTTTTTTCTAGAAGTTGTCGGGGAGCTTGAACCGAACCACGACAGTGGATTTCCGCAGAATTATTGGGACTTTCAATCAGTTTAACTTTATCTAATTCGGCTCCTAATTGGCGGATCCGTTCCTCTAATAGTTGAGCGATATGTAGGGCAATATTTTCCGCGGTGGGAACCACTTCGGCAAAGTAGGGAATATCCTTATTTAAAAAAGCATGATCGAAGGGTTCCACTACCAATTCATCGATCGCTTTTTGTAAATCCCCTAGATCTACAATCATACCGGTGCGGGGATCAATTTCTCCCGCCACGGATACTTCTAGGTGATAATTATGACCATGACCGTTTACCCTGGCGCATTTGCCGTAGATTTCCGAGTTTTGTTCCAGGGTTAATTGCGGTAAAGCCAAACGATGGGCGGCGCTAAAATGGGTTTTGATAGTTAAAGTTGCTTCCATATCTTTTCCTTGATATTCTGCCCACAATTCGGGGTGTTCAAATAGTTGAATTTTGACCAATGGTAAATAGGGTGTTAATCTTTGCCAGATAACTCTAGCGATATTTTCTGTGGTGGGTAGGGTTTGCTGAAATTCTGGCCAGACTTGATTGAGATAGGAGTAGTCTAATTGACTGGTTATCTCTCGTTTAATTACCTGTTTCACGGTGGAGAGATTTTCCACCATGCCATAAAGATTGAGTTCTTTGTATAGGGAGACGTATAATTCGTAATTGTGACCATGACCGGGAAAACGGCTACCAAGACCAAAAAGTCTTTGATTTTCGGCTTCGTCCCATTCTGGTAGATAATAGCGATGGCTGGCTGAAAACCGCGCTCGACGATTGATGATGCAATCCATAAATGTGGGCGATCGATGACTTTGTAAAGTTACGTTAAGAGTAACCCTTTCTAGCATAAACCAGTTTTGTCTCCTCCTGCTTGCAGACCGGGGAAAGTTATCCCTCAATTCCGGCAGAATGCGATCGCTGTGAGCTTCTAGTAAGAAAATTGGCGTTGCTGAATCAAGGTATGAATGCCAACCCTGCATCGTATCCAAAAGTTAATTTGGGTCTAGGTTTTAAAAATCCCACAAAATAAGATTCAGGTCTCAAATCAGCAACGCCGAAAACCCCTTGACTATCAAACACCCGCTCAAGTATTCTACAAGCACGCTTCAGAATTCGTTGCACTTCGGCTCTGGATCGCCACTTTGTTAGTTCGTAAGTAATATAATTATGACCGAGCAAATACCTCCTATTTATTTTCATCTTCCCGCTTCCCATCGACCCGACCCTTTCCCCGATCACGCCGATCAATTACGAACGGGTCGAGGTTCATTGGCTTGGATTTTACAAACTTATTTGCGATTACGCGAATCGAACTTTCCCTGTGAATTAGTAGATACTATCCCTAAAGAAGGTATTGTAATTGGTCATCGAGAATCCTTAGCTTATGATTTTCAACCCTATCCCAAGTTATTACTGGCTTGTGTTAAAGGGGATCAAAATCCTCAACCCTACGCTCAAATTCATATTGTCCAAAATCGACAGGAATTAACTGCTTCTCAACTTTATATACAATCAATAGCCGAAGATCGCTATCTTTTACCAGGTAAGCGATACTTTTTACCCCATTGGACTCAACCAGGCTTAATTCCTCGTGATCCTCAACGGGGCGATCGGTTTGAAAATGTAGTTTATTTTGGCCTTACCTCCAATTTAGCTCCCCCCTTACGCAAACCGGAATGGCAACGGCAGGTAGATAATTTAGGTTTAAACTGGTGCATTCAAACTAATGATGAGTTTTGGCATGATTATCGTCAAGCAGATGCAATCGTCGCTGTTCGTTGTTTCGACTCCAAGGAGACTTATCCTTGGAAACCCGCCACTAAGCTGTATAATGCCTGGTTAGCAGGTGTTCCTGCCATTTTAGGAAATGAATCCGCTTTTCAAGCAGAGTACAAAAGTGAGCTAGATTTCTTTACTGCTAATAATGAGAATGATGTTATTGATTATCTCAAACAATTGCGGGACAACAATTATTTAAGGCAGCAAATAAAGTCTCATTATCGAGAAAGGTCGAAAACCGTGACTATTAGCCATCTTGTTCAGTGTTGGCATCAGTTTATCTTGAATGAATGTGTGCCCGCCTATAATCAATGGTGTTCCCTTTCTCTCTGGCAACAACAACAGTTCTTTTTGCGTCGTCGTGTCCTGTCGAAATTGAATCAACTGCAAATGAAAACCCTGAAAATCATCACTGCTCAATAGCCAATGGTTCTCGGTGATTGCGGACAGTAATGTTTGAAGTCCTCTTTTTACCCAGTTTTTGGGGTAGTATTCACTTATCTCTCTTAGATGGCGACTCGTTACTGAGATTGACTTGGCACTTTTTTCAATTTTCTCAGATTATGTCAATTCGTAGGTCGGGTTGAGGCTACGAAACCCGACAGAAACCCTCAGTTGTTGGGTTTCACTTCGTTCAACCCAACCTACGCAAAAAGAGCGGTAAATCCGATCAAGAGCGGGGTACAATAATCGAAAGTTTGAAATTTTCTGGTATTTTTTGAGTTATCTTTTAGAAGGCATGGGAATGTCTTTTTTACCACTAAAATAAACCGTCTCTATCCATAACTTTCTAGCTTCTTCAATATTAATAATCACTTCCTCTAAAGTTTCCCCCTGACTCATACATCCGGGTAAATCTGGAATTAACGCGGTGTATCCGCCTTCTTCTTCGGGATAAATTGAAATCGGATATTTAAGAAATAAAAAGTATTCTAGAGGTGGACGTTTCAGTGCTTTATCGGTTGTCATCTTGCCAATTCTCCAAATCTAATACTTTAACAATCTCTCTAAGGTAAGTTCGTTTAACTTTATTTCCTCCCTTCTTCGGAATAATCATCACGTCTCCCGAATCATTTTCAAAAGCGTGGTGGCTACCTCTAGAGCGAATTTCTCTATATCCGAACGCTTCTAAAAGATATTTTACTTCCTCGAAACGAACATCGGGGGGATAGGACAGAAACTTTTCGACTAATTTACTGAGTTTACCCATTGAAATAATTAAGGTGGGCATTGCCCACCTTACTTTAGATTCTACTCGATTCCTTCGATACGGTCCTCCACTTCTTGATAAAGTTCCTGTAAGCGGTCTAAATTCGACTGGGAAGTTTCCCAGTAACCGCGACCATTAACTTCTAGCAGGGTTCCCACCATCTTGCGGAAAGAGTTGGGATTGAGATTCATCAGACGCTGACACATTTCCTCATCTTGAATAAAGGTGGTGTTGACATCTTCATAAACCCAATTATCCACCGCGTCAGCAGTTGCAGACCATCCCATGGTATTAACTAAACGCTTCGATAATTCTCGGACTCCTTCGTAACCGTGACTTAACATTCCCTCATACCATTTGGGATTGAGTAACTTGGTGCGGGTATCCAAGCGCACGGTTTCCGATAAAGTACGCACTTGAGCGTTAGCGGTGGTAGTATCGGCAATATAGGCCGCCGGTTTTTTGCCATCATCGCGTAAACTAGCGACAACTTTCGTCGGATCCGAGTCGAAATAGTGGGAAACATCGGTTAAACTAATCTCGCTAGAATCCAAGTTTTGGAAAGTTGCCTCCGCAGTTTTTAAAGATGCTTCAAACAACTGACGATTATCGGCCATCATCCCCGGATTATCAGAATCGAAAGCAAAACCCTTGCGGTTGAGATACATATTCTGTAACTCTTTTTCGTCTTCCCAACTGCTATTTTCCACCGCGAGATTGATGTTAGAAGAATAGGAACCGGAAGCATTAGAAAAAATGCGGGTGGCTGCCTGTCGAACCGTTAAACCCATTTCTTTTGCTTGTTCAATAGCGTGTTTGCGGACATAATTCACCTCTATCGGTTCGTTTGCTTCCGCGGCCATTTTTACCCCTTGGTCAAGCAAGTTCATCTGATTGATAAATAAATCCCGGAAAACACCAGAACAGTTGACCACCACATCAATGCGCGGTCTTCCTAACTCCTCTAGGGGAATTAACTCCAATTTATTCACCCGTCCCAAAGCATCGGGAACAGGACGAACCCCCACCATCCAGAGAATTTGTGCTAGGGATTCCCCGTATGTTTTGATATTATCGGTTCCCCAAAGAACACAAGCAATAGTTTCCGGATACTTACCACCATTATCCAGCCTTTGCCGTTCTAACAGACGATCCACCACAATTTTAGCCGATTTTACCGCCGCTAGGGTCGGTATAGACTGGGGATCTAAAGCGTGGATATTTTTACCCGTCGGTAAAACTCCGGGGTTACGGATGGGGTCGCCACCCGGTCCAGGAAGAACGTATTCTCCTTCCAATGCTTTTAATAGGGCCCCCAATTCATTATCGGCACAAACCTGTTCTAAACAGAATTCTAGGTATTCAAACAGGGGTTTTAACGCTTCCGGATCAACTTTTGGATAACCCATCGACCGTAAAGTTTCGATCCAAGGCGATTTCTTGCCTATATTCAAGAAATTCAGCTTAGAAAGCATCGATACCCGACCTTCCGCGTCGGTTTGAGACTCGACTAAAGCGGAGACGGCAGCGCGAGTCGCGAGGGTGATGTTTTGCAGTAGTTCCACATCTTCTAACACACCTCGATCGCTATTGCGATAAACTTCCTCTAGATCCCGGCCGATGCTGTTGGCAATAATTCGGGGTAAGGAGAGTAAATCGTCTTCTTCCCGGTCTAAACTGGCAATATTGACCAAAGTTGCCACCGCTTCGAGCGCCGAGGGGGGTTTCCCAATAACGTGAAGTCCGCAGGGAAGTAAGCGCGATTCAATTTCCATCAGTTTACGATAGACGGAACCGACGATATGATCCCGTTCCTCTTGACTGAGATGGGCGGTGTCACCATCAGGTAAACTTATATCTTTATCAAGATTGACCAATAAACATTTATCGACAATGGTATTGACAATTTGCACCCCACGCCCACTATCCTTCAAGGTTTGGTAGGAACCGATCAACTCGCTTAATTCCTTTAACCCTTTGTAGAGTCCGGCATTTTCTGCGGGGGGAGTGAGATAGGAGATAGTTTCCGCATAACTACGACGTTTAGCGATCGTCGCTTCGCTGGGGTTATTAGCGGCATAATAGTAGAGGTTGGGAATCATCCCGATGAGGTTATCGGGGTAGCATTCCCCAGACATTCCCATCTGTTTCCCCGGCATAAATTCTAGGGAACCGTGGGTGCCAAAATGGAGAACTGCGTCTGCTTTCCAGACTTGATTGAGATAGGTATAGTAGGCCGCAAAACCGTGGTGGGGACTAGCAGAACGAGAAAAGAGCAGACGCATCGGATCCCCTTCATAACCAAAAGTAGGTTGAACCCCAATAAAAACGTTACCGAATTCTTTCCCGTAGATTAAAAGATTTTGTCCATCACTGTTGAGGTGTCCAGGAGGTGGTCCCCAATTTTCCTCTAAACGGACGGAATAGGGGGTTAAGCGTTCGTATTCGGGTACGGACATCCGATAGGCGATATTTAGCTCCGGACTATGGTATTGTGCTTGAGCATCATGGATCACCGCTTCCATCAGTTCTCGGGGAGATGCGGGTAAGTCCTGCAAGTCATAACCGTTATTTTGTAACGCTTGCATCACTTCGTATATGGAACCGAACACATCTAGATAGGCTGCGGTTCCCACATTCCCTTTATCGGGGGGGAAACTAAAGACAGTGATGGCAACTTTTTTGTTTAGTTTCGGTTTCTTTCTTAGAGTAGCCCATTTTAGCGCCCGTTGAGCGATCGCTTCTACCCGATCCTGTAAAGCGATCGCTTTACCCGTGGCCCCATCCCGGCCCGATAATATAATAGGTTCGATCGCACCGTCTAATTCGGGAATGGCAATCTGTAGCGCTACTTGAATCGGGTGTAAACCTAAATCGCTTTCTTCCCATTCCTGAGTGGTTTGGAAAACTAGCGGTAACGCGCACATATAGGGACGATTGAGACGTTTTAAGGATTCTATCGCTTTCGGGTGATCTTGTCGCGCTGGACCTCCCACTAAAGCAAATCCTGTCAGGGAAATTACCGTGTCAACGATGGGAACCGCTGCCACTCCTTTTAAGCTTTTATCCCAGAAATATTCTTCTACCGGTTTAGAAAAGTCTAATCCCCCAGCAAAAACAGGAAGGACTCGCGCACCCATAGACTCGAATTCCTGCACGAGAGCGACATAATGAGCGTCATCACCAGTAACGAGGTGAGTTCTCTGTAAAATTAAGCCAACACAGGGAGCCAAGGGGTCTTTTAGGTCATCGGCAATATCACTGCGGTTATTGTACCAAGCGAAGTATTCCTTGACATCCTCGAACATTTTCATGGATAAAGGATGCCAGATACCCAGATCTGGATAAACTACCGGTTCCTTGTAAACTACGCTGTCATCCTTGTTATCAAAGACGTACTTATCGGCCAACATTAACAGGAAGTTCTCTAAATTTTCTGCCGAACCCCCTAGCCAATACTGGAAACTTAACATAAAGTTGCGTGCGTCCTGAGCTTTTTCCATGGGGAGGTATTTCAGGACTTGCGGTAAGGTTCGCAATAACTTTAACATCGCGTCTTGGAAACCAGCGCCGGAGTTTTCCCTGCGCTTTTTCATAAAGTTAGCGATGACACTCTTAGACTGTCCCAATTGGGCCAGGTCAAAGCAACCTAACTTATTTAAGCGCATTACCTGGGGCATGGAGGGAAAGACGATCGCCGCATCTAATTTATCCCGATGGGGACTGACAGCGGCCACAACTTTATCGGCTAAATCTTCGATAAAGATGAGAGAAGCGATGAAAATATTAGCTTTGGCTACATCCTCTTGAAAATTGCGATAATTTTCCCCATCGCGCAGTTCTTCGATTAAATAACCACTAATTTCGATCGCTAGTTTCGGGTTGTTAGCGTTGATTTCCCTGACCGCACTACTCAGCGTACTTTGGTACTGAGGTTCTAGCACGACATAGACCACCTTGACCAGCGATCGACCATTCAACGCGTCAGGAACTATGTGACGAATGGTGGACTTGACGTGAGTGAACATATATGATGGTTCTCCTTAGGATTGCTGAGTCTGGTATGAAGTGATTTTCGTCATCAGATGACGATCGCCCTTTGTTTAAGGTATTTAGATATATATGTTTCTGTTTTGTATCAGAAAATGTCACCCAAGTGAGTATTTACTCTGGGTTTTGACACAATTCGATAAATATCTTGCCATATTTTGTAACAGATGGTAAAGAGATTTTTGAGTAACTACTCAGGCTTTTCTTTACAAAAATTAATATTTAATCTATTGACTTTTAATTACAAAAATGTTAAAGGTTAGCACCTCAGACGAGATGTCCCTGTTCAAAGATGATCAGGGTGAGGATTCGAGATCATCTCATAGAGAGCTGCAAGTGCTATAACTCAATCAAGATCAGCTTTTTGTCCTTGTCCTAGACCTCTGGTAAAAATCAAAAATTGTTGTTAGGGTTAGGAGTCAGTAGCAGGTAAGCTGTACTGGATTTAAACTGAGTAGAGAAAATTTTAGTACAAATGCTCGAACTGGCAACTCTGGCACTCCGGTGCAGTCTTAAGGAGTAATTTAGATAGTCAACAGCTTAATGATAGTGAGGAAATCAGGCAATAGTTTCAGAAAATTTGGCAAGTTTAGGTTGAAAAATAAACAATGAAGTAAAGTTCTTAGAGTTTCGTTATGGTGGTAGAATTGGTTTATGGCTAAAAAGTTTTTATTTGATTCGATACGTCTATGACCGAGTTATTTGCTAGTGCAGCGGGACGACATTTGCAAGATGCCAAAATTTTGCTGTCTAAAGAACGTTGGGACAATGCCATTTACCTAGCTGGTTATGTAGTAGAATGCGCTTTTAAGCTTTTAGTAGAACAGTATTTTAAAAATGATCAAAGAGCCGCTAAAAAATTCGGACATGATCTCAAGGAATTAGAAGGTAAAGCGAGGGAAAGATTAGGAATTCTCTATCCTCATTTAGAGCAACAGTTACCAGTTTCTCGCATCCAGGGAACTGTACTAGGGCAAAATCACCCAGAAAGAAGATATTATCAATCTGGATATTGGACTGAAGATCAGGCTAACTCGGCCGTTGAATGTGCTGAAGAAATTTATCGAGATATTATTCCCAGATTAGTGCTAAACGGTTATATTTCTAGTAAGGATATTTAAGATTCTGATGATTAGTTTTAGTGAAACTTTTGCTAGGGTAAGGGAATGCTTTCAGGATTCCAGTCTTGGTTCTCTTGTGGCCAAACTAGAATCCGTGACTATTATTCGTGATGTTGAGGGAAAAATTCGCTTATTTCTAGAGTTAAAACAGGAAAACAAGATAGAATCAAACGAAGAAAACCATCTATCTACACTCCTGTCTGAAAAACTTGAGTATTACTATGGCCATGATATTTGGTGGCAAAAAGGAGAAGGAGATGCTTATAAAGCCCTGATTGATCTTATCATAGCTGAAAGAGTTCAGGCACCTTGGTTCGATGAATCGGCAAGCTTGAAATGGTATATTCTAGAACGTCATCTGGCTAAACAAGCATGGACAGAGAATAAAATTGGGCAGCAATTACCCTGGGATTTTGAAAAAGTTGAAAAAGGATATAAACCAGCTATTGTCTCCTTTTTTTCCTTCAAAGGAGGAGTTGGTCGCACCACTACTATTGCCGCTACTGCCTTAACTTTAGCGCGGAATGGTCATCGAGTCGCTATAGTTGACCTTGATTTAGAAGCTCCCGGTCTGGCCACAATTTTTTCTGAGGATTTTGCCGATAATTCTGGTGTCATGGACTATTTGCTAGAAAAGAAAGTTCAAAAAGAAAAATGGAGACTGAGTTTAAAAGATATTAATAACTCAAATTTGTTAGGAGATGAAGGTGAAATCTTAAAATTGCTACCAGCAGGAAATGTGGATCAAGATTATTTAGAAAAATTGGCTCGTTTAGACTTTCAAAATATTGTCAATGGTCAACTACAAGGCATTTTAAAACAAATGCTAGAAGAAATAGAAAGGTTAAGCAGACCACTGGATTTTATTCTCATGGATGCAAGAGCAGGTTTTCATGATATTGGTGGTTTAGCTATTACTTATTTTTCCCATGCAGTGGTTATTTTTGGTACGGAATCTCGACAAAGTTGGGCAGGATTAACCCAAGTTATCCAACATTTAGCCCTATCTAACCCTGAGGATCCTTTACCATTAATTTTAGTTCATGCTCTCGCTCCATCTTTAGGAACAGTTGGCCGAGAAATAGAGTTACGAAAGTTTCGAGAAAAAGCCTATACAATTTTCCAAGAAAACTATTATACTGAACCTGAAGGTGTTCCCAACTCTAATGATACTGATGCACCATTTTTCCCGATAGTTGTCCCCTACGATAATAGTCTGCGGGGAGATATTGCCCTCTTGACTCGTGACCCAACTCCACCAGAAGAAAAAGAGAGATTAGCAAATCTTGTGAAAGTTATGACCGATTCTCCTTATCAAACTATTGCTGAAAAGCTTTGTCAATTATTTGGACGTGATGTGATTATAAACAATCGGTAAAAAAATATGGCTGAATTCGATAAAAAAAAGTTACTGGAATTAATGAGCGAAATTGCCCCTGGAAAAGCAGCAGCCGAACAGGAAAGTGATGATGAAGAAGTATTTCTCAAAAATTTCTTGCCTGTGGTTGATTATAAACGGGCATTGGAACCAAGCATTTTATTAATTCAAGGTGGTCGGGGTGTGGGTAAAACAGAATTATTTCGTTTACTAGACATTCCCTCTGGACGAGAAGCTTTAGTTAATAGTTTCAATATTCGAGGTCTTGCTCCTTTAAATCAGACCATATGGATTGCAGGATTTGGTCGCACTCGCAAAACTGAAAAAAGATTTCCGACACCAGAAATTATAGAAAAAGAAATGCAAAGTGCTACTAATCTTGAATGGCGTAGTTTCTGGTTAGGATTGATTTTAGGTGTCATTTTACAGGAAAAAGAATCTGATATTGCCAGCATTATAGGTCAAGAATTAGATTCAAATATTACTACTATTCTTCAAAATAGGTTATCGTTTTTATCAGAATGGAGAATTTTAGTTAAAGATAATTTTGAACATCTAAATTATGTTCTTGACAAATTAGACGAACAATTAATTAGTTCTGACCAATGGCTATTTATTACTTATGATGAATTGGATCGGTTATTGACTACTTATAATGCTCTAGCTAATCCGATTAGAGAATTATTAGCTTTTTGGCTCGATCGCTCTCGTCGTTGGGAGAGAATTCGACCAAAAATATTTCTTCGTACCGACCTATTTAGAGAGGAATTTTTGGGATTTCCTGATGCTTCTAAATTACAATCCCATCGGCTAGAATGGCGACCTTCTTGGCTCTATCAACTCTGGATTAAACGGTTAGCTAATTCGGCTCAAGGAATGAGAGACTATTTACAGATTATCCCTAATTTAATTTATGAAAGCTCAACCCAACTAGGATGGAATGTTAGTAATGATGACGGATTATTTGAAAAATTAATTGAAAAAATGATCGGTAAATATATGGGTGCTAATGCTAGAAAAGGTATTACCTACCGATGGATACCTAATCATCTTCAGGATACTGGGGGTAGAATTGCTCCTCGCTCTTTTCTAAAATTATTCGACCTAGCGGCAGCCAAAAGATTAGAACGTTTTGAACAACTGACCGAGCTATACCTTCTACAACCCTCTGATCTCCAGGGTGCGTTAATGGATACTTCAGAGGATAGAATTAAAGAATTAGCACAGGAAGAATATCCTTGGTTAGAATCTCTAAAAACTAACTTAGAAGGGTTAAAAGCTCCTATGCCGAAAGACACTTTTTTAGACGCTGTGCGCTCAACTAAATGGAGTCCTGAAAAACTACCTCCCGTTACGGAACCTGAAGGAATTATGCAATATCTAATACAATTGGGTGTGGTGGAAAGTCGTCTCGATAGTCGAATTAATATACCTGAAATTTATCTATATGGGTTTAAAGTTAAACGTCGCGGTGGGGTTCAACGTCCTCAATAACTTGAGGATATCGAAAATAATTTTATGTAGAATAAATAGTAAAATACATGAAACAATAATAACTAACACTGGCAGATTTTAACAGTTGACAACTCCGATAGTTAATTTGTATTAGTTGGTGATAAACCCTATTATTTTCAGTAATCGATCGACAATGTTTTTTAATTGGATAACTTTACCCTATTTATTAATTAATCCTGTTTTAATTCCCTTGAGTATAGCTCGATCGGAAACTATTCTTGTTCGAGAAGTCAGGGATCCTAATTATCAAAAACTGGTGCAGTACGCTCAAAATCAACAACTCGATCGCCTAGCTATGCCTGATATAATTCAGAATATAGCCACTCAATTTTTAGGAGCAAAATATCAAGCAGGATTACTCGATCGCTCGGCAACAGAAAAATTATTTATCTCTTTAAAAGAGTTTGATTGTTTCATCTTTGTGGAAACAGTTCTCGCTTTGAGTCACAATTTTGCTTTAAAAAATTATCACTATTCTGCTTTTAGTCAGCAGGTTTTAAATCAGCGTTATCGCCACGGTATTCTCGACGGTTATTGTAGTCGTCTGCATTACTTTTCCGATTGGATTAATGACAACCAAAAACGAGGTAACGTAGAAAATATTACTCAAAAATTAGGAGGAATTACTCTTGACAAAAAGCTCAATTTTATGAGCAAAAATCGCCCTCTATATCCCCAGTTAAAAACTCAAAGTAATTACGATTGTATTCAACAGGTAGAACTGCAATTAGAAAGCTTATCCTTAACCTATATTCCTACCGCTAAGATTAAAGATATTTATCCACAACTGCAAGCTGGCGATATTATCGGTGTCGTGACTAATATCCCTGGTTTAGATACCACCCATACCGGTCTAGTTTATCGCTTTCCTGATGGCAAAATTGGCTTAATTCATGCCTCTCCTGCTGGTCAAGTTACCATTGCTAAAGACCTAGAAAAATATATCACTAAAGTGGACAAAGCCATCGGTATTTTTGTCGTTCGTCCCCTTGATCCAAGAAATAGGTAGATAGGGAGCGAGGACAGAAAAAAAATTGTGATCTCACCCTATTATTCATCTCAATTTAGGTGTTCAATGTCGGTAATAATCGGTAGAATCACCGTGATCTTTGTGCCTTTTCCTTCCTCACTTTCCAGGTAAATTTGTCCTTTGTGCGCTTCCACACAGCGTCCGACAATGGCTAATCCTAATCCCGTCCCTTGAATATTATCGACATTGCTACCGCGATAAAAAGGTTTAAATAAATGTTCTTGATCTTTGCTGGGAATACCAATCCCTCGATCGACAATTTTAAAGACTACCTGCTCGGATTCGACGATAATCTTAAATTCTACGGGGTTTCCCTGTGGTGAATATTTGATAGCATTTCCCAGTAAATTTGTCAAGATATGTTTAATTAAATTAACATCCCAAAGTCCTCTTTCTAAGCTGCCCTCAACTTGGAAAATAATTGCTGATTGGTGTTCTGGCTTAACTATAAAAGATTCTACCAATTTTTGACAATAATCAAGCAAATCCACCGGATCAAATTGACAGTATAATCTCCCGGAATCGGCCCTACCAATTAATAACACTTCTGTGAGCAATTGATCCATGTCTTTAATGGCCGATCGAATCATGCGAAAATAGCTAACTTGCTGATCTTTTGTCAACCGATCGCGACTTTCTTCTAATAATCCAGCCGAGAGTAAAATTTTATTTAAAGGATTGCGAAAATCGTGGGATAACATGGAAACAAATTCAGTTTTTAACTGATTTAATTCCTGCGCTTTTTCCAGTTGATTAGTGCGTTCAATCACGCTCATTTTTAAAGCTTCGTTGGATTCTCGTAAAGCTTCCTCCATCTGTTTTCGCTCGATCGCATAACATAGCGATCGAGTTAAAATTTCTAAACTTACTTCTCTTTTAATTAAATAATCCTGCGCTCCCTGACGCAGTGCTGCCAAAGCTAAATTATCATCATTAGTATTAGTTAAAACCACGATCGGCAATTTCGGAGCCGTAATTAAAAGGGGAGCTAAGGATTCCAAACCTTGACTATCTGGTAAAGTTAGATCTAATAAAATTACATCAAAATTTGTTTGTTGTAACAGAGAAATTGCCTCGGATAATCTTGACACATTAACCAGATGAAATTCTTTTTTTTCATTACCCTTAAGAATTTCCTTTAATAATCGAGCTTCGGCTAAATTATCCTCGATTAAAAGAACTTTTATATCCTGCGAGAGTCCCATTTTTTAATCAAGAGTTAAAGAGATTTGGGAAGTTAGGAAGTGGGAAGATTTTTCAGTGTTGCCAAAGGCACGGCGTAGCCGTCCAGTAATCAGTAATCAGTAATCAGTAATCAGTGAAAAGAAAGCTCAGAACTTGCCCCTTGATAAGCCATTAAGCAACTCTTGCAACAGTAAAGGGATTAGGGGAGATGTAGCTCATCTAAGGATAGGCGATTAAGATGCGTCTTAGCTTACTATTAACTGAAAACTCAAACCTGATAACTGATAACTGATAACTGATAACTGATAATAATTCACTCCCCAGGTAAAGTAGCGGTTTCTAACCAAAAAGCTTCGATATTTTTGACAATTTTGAACAAATCGTTGAGATTGCGCGACTTGGTTATATAACAATTAACGTGCAGTTCATAGCTATAAAAAATATCCTCCTCGTTGCGAGAAGTGGTTAAAACCACCACAGGAATTCTTTTTAAGCTGGGATCGTTTTTGATTTCCGCTAATACCTCCCGTCCGTCTTTTCTGGGTAAATTCAGATCGAGAAGAATCAGATTAGGACGGGGAGAATCGAGATACTCCCCTTCTCGACGCAGATAATCCATGGCGTTGACACCATCCCTAACGATAACTAATTCGTGCGGGACGGTGCTAGTTTTTAATGCCTCTTGGATGAGGCGAATATCAGCTTTACTGTCCTCCACTAATAAGATAATTTTGTGTGGCACGTCCTCGCCAGCGCTCACGCTCGTTACCTCCTAGGGGAATTGTAAAATAGAAAACCGCTCCTTTGCCTAATTGGGATTCTACCCAAATTCGTCCGCGATGACACTCGATAATTTTCTTACAAATCGCCAAACCCATACCTGTGCCGGGGTACTCGTCGCGGGTATGTAGTCGTTGGAAAATCACGAAAATGCGTTCGGAAAATCGGGGATCGATGCCAATTCCATTATCGGTGACAGAGAACAGCCATTCCTCCTCTTGACGTTGAGCAGCAATATGAATAGTGGGGATTGCTTTTCCTCGGAATTTAATGGCATTACCGATGAGATTTTGGAACAATTGCATTAACTGGGTTTTATCTGCCATGACAATTGGCAAAGGATCAACGGTGATTATAGCTTGACTTTCCTGAATTCTCCCTTTCAGGTTAGCGAGAGCTTTTTCCAGTGCCAGATTAGCATCAATGGTATTAAACTCTACCGCCTGCATATCCACTTTTGAGTAAGCCAGCACATCATCTATTAATGTTTGCATCAAGCTGACACCTTCGACGGCAAAAGTAATAAATTCTTTAGCATCTTCGTCCAGTTCTTCGGTGTAGCGCATTTCTAGCAACTGCACATAGTTGGCGACTTGATTGAGGGGTTCCTGTAAATCGTGGGAAGCGACGTAGGCGAATTTTTTTAATTCGGCGTTTGATAGTTCCAAATCTCGCGCTAAACGTGCCAATTCATCGGCTTGTTTTAAGATGATATTGACGATCGCTTTTCGTAATTCTAGTGCGGCGTTAATTTCTACCGCTTTCCAGGGTAAAGATTTCAGGCGAACGGTTTCTTTCCAGAGGGAGAAAGATTTACGCGGACAGAGACGAATATTACCATCTATGGCAGTCGTTTCGATCGCTTTACCCGGATCACCACCCCAGTTGACGGTTTGAATTACTTCCGGACGAAACCAGAGGAGATAATTACGTTTAGAAATAGGAATTGCTAGTAAACCACTGGCAATATCTTTAAACTTACCCGCATCGGTATAAATTCGCGGTAAGGAATTGGTATAGTAAACATCTTCATGGACGTTTTTTTCTAGCCAAGTAATCAGATAATTTAGTTCTTCTTCGCTCGGTGTTACTCCAATTAAGGTATAATTGCCGCCTAAACAAATAGCGGCTCCCGTGGCTTTAGTTAGATCAAGCAGATTCGGTTTATGGGCAATTAATCCATCAATAAAGTTATTAGCTTCAGCCATATAATCGATTAATTGCGATTGCACAAAGTTTAATTTCACTCGATAGTCATAATCCTCGGTTTCTTCCCGTGCCGATATTTCCGAGAAAATTACTCTTCCTAAGAACTCACAAGCTTTACGCAGTTCGTAGGGTACATATTTAGGGGTGCGGTGATGACAGGCAATAATGCCCCAGAGACGTTTATTTTCAATCAGAGAAATGGTTAGAGATGCTCCCACTTCCATGTTATGTAGGTATTCTAAATGACAGGGAGAAGCACTTCTCAGACTGGACAGGGTTAAATTTAAGGGTTGTTGAGTTTCGGGATGAAGACTAGGCACTAGATCGACGGGTTCAGAGGTGGCATCGGGAATCTGTCGAATCCAATTAGCACTTAATAAATTTCGTGCCGGGAGAGGGATATCGGAAGCGGGATAACGTAAACCGAGATAGGGTTCTAGTTGCTCTATTTTGTCTTCTGCTATCACATCACCGTTATCTTCTTCGTCGAATTTGTATAACATAACTCGATCGAATCCTGTCATTTTTCGCACTTCTTTAACGATGATATTACAGAAATCTTTCAGGTTACGGGTGGCTTCAAGTTTATCGATCGAAGTTTTGGCTAGGTGATAAAAACTCAGGAAAGGAATGTTTTCATAGGAAATAGCCGGTTCTAACTCTAAAATCAGTATTTGTTCGGCGTTGCGGTGGAAAATAGCATCAAAGACGGCGAAATCATCTCCTTTAACCCGCGCCCAAATTTTGGAGGGATTGATAGCATCAAAATCGTTATTTTCTATGGCTGATTTGAGAGGATCGATCTGAAAGGGATCGAAGATTTCCTCTAGGGTTTTACCGATAATTTCCCCCGGAGAAATTCCCAATAAACTGCGGCTATTACTGCTAGTTTGGCTGACTTTTAGCTCCGGTTCGCTGAGAACTAAAAGCACCCCGTGCGGTTGAATTCGGTTATAGAGATGGATCGGTTCCCGTTCGATCGAAGTTGGGTTAATTGTCTCGGTTAGAACTTCCATGTGTATTTCTCCCAGAGGATTTTTGCCAAATTGAAAACTCTTTGTTTATTAAAACTATTTCTTCTCACTTTCAGGGAGCGATCGAGAATAAATTTACTTCTCTTAATCCTAAGCCATCAAAAGTAATAAAAATTTAATTAATCAGTCGATCAAGCAGTTCTGTTCAGTTCCCTTTATTATAATCGGTTTTTCTCTGAGAATCTATGGTAATTTGTTAAGAATTAAGAGTTAATGTTACAAGGGACAGATAATTCTTAATAAAAATATACAGTAGGGTGTGTTAGCGAAGCGTAACACACCCAAATCTAAGATTTAAATATGATAGCAACCCTTTTTTGTTAATTACCTGGAGGCAAAAAATTATTATTGGTGAACATTTCTGCCAGCTTATAAACATTGACAGGGAGACTAATTAACGGATTAATTTTTTGTGCTTTTTCTGGAACTATTTTGTTAAAAATTCACATAACTTTTGGGATATATTGTTCTTAGTTTCCTTATCTTCACCTTCGACTTGATTAATTCCCACCTCGGTGAGGGTAGCCAAAATTTCCTTGCGAAGACCATTATAGCCAACGATGTAAAATTTGTTAAGAGCTTCCAGGACTTCATTTAATTTAATCAGCAGAAATTGTTTAAACCCTTGCGTAATTTTGCTATCTTCAATCATTTGAATTAAACCTAATATTTCTTCCCTTAACCTGTTCAAATCCTCTTTGCTTAAACATATTTCCTCAACATCTTCTACACAAGAAGGAAGCCAATATAGAGCTTCCCAGTCAGGAGAGTTTAGTGGCTCTCCGAAACCTAACCAATTCTCGTGAACTTGTGACAATAAACTAATTAATTCATACTTAATTTTTTCCATAAGTTTTTTATAGGAAGACTGTTTTCCTGGAGTAAAATATTGTAGTTGATCTTCTATGTGAGAAATAAGTTCTAGCAATTTACCAAAACCTTGATAAAAAGAATCGGAATCATTTTTCACTTCCATGGCTCTTGATAAAACTGTTTGAACTGTTTCGTCAGTTTTGTCTTGAGAACATCTTTGTAGGATAATTAATAAACGTTCGGCTGGATTATGAATCGGTAGAGTAGATGATTCCATAAATTTTATCAAAGGCTAGATAGGTGATGTATAGAACAATAATATTGTAACTTATCATTGTCTATTTTTACTGGATTGTTTCAGCAGTCAAGTAGGGTGCGTTAGGCAATCCCTTGTTTTTCGGGAAAAAATCAAGAGCTAAATATTGCCGTAACGCACCACAAAGAAAGGTTTCAGCAGTTCAGTAGGGTGCGTTAGGCAATCCCTTGTTTTTCGGGAAAAAATCAAGAGCTAAATATTGCCGTAACGCACCACAAAGAAAGGTTTTTGGGTTTTTGGTGCGTTACGCTACGCTAACGCACCCTACTTTT
>VYKR01000142.1_pt1 | contig 23892 bp, 20 predicted proteins | sample 5109561 | NCBI WGS metagenome assembly VYKR01 (sample SAMN12291799, study PRJNA351875) | freshwater metagenome | isolation source: freshwater lake | place: USA: Michigan, Ford Lake | collected 2015-08-15
AAATAATAATTGAACAATTAAGGGATTATGAGTTGATTGTCGATAGCGCAGAACAGCCCGTGGAGAGGCCGACCGATTATCAAGAACAAAAAATATATTATTCGGGAAAGCAAAGAAGACATACTTTAAAAAGTCAATTTATTGTCTTGCCAAAAGCTGAAGATATTGTTGATGTAGTTATTGGTCAACCTGGTCCGACGAGCGACATAAAAATCTGTCGGCAAACTTTAAGCAAATTCGATTCTCAACAAACTTTTATTGGAGATAAAGCTTACTTAGGAGAAAATCAAATCAGAACTCCTGATAAAAAACCTAAGAATGGAGAATTAACCGAGAATCAAATTAAAGAAAATAAAGTTTTATCATCTCGGCGAATTTTTGTTGAGCATTTAATTCGAGTTGTCAAAGTATTTAAAGTAGTTCAAGAAAGATTTAGATTAAAGAAAAGTCGATATAAATCGGTTTTACTTACCGTTTGTGGCTTAGTAAGGTTGAGATGCGCTAATTTTAGAAGTAATAGAAGGAGAGCAATCAGGGGAAGTAATTGACGTTATAATTAGCCATAGTTTTCCGTCAAAATTGGATTTTGTCTCTTTAAACCCTGATTAATCGGTTTTGAGAGCTAATTTTGACTCTTGGTCTAATCTGCCTCAATTTTGACTCTTGGTCTAATCTGCCTCTCTTCCTTGCTGTGACTGACTTATAAATTTTTGGAGATGTCTATTACTTTTTTAGTCATGAATCTTTCTAACCTGTTGAGGCAGGTTTTTTGGGCTTTTTTATGTCTGAAATGGAAAAACAGCACTTTTTCTCGGTCAATGATTACGATAAGTTATAGCTTAGGAATTAATTAACAACTAAAGCTTATGCTTGTAGCTAAGTGAAATCATTGATTAAGAGACCTGTACTTTTCAATAACTTTTTGCCGCAAACCCTATTTACTTTTAGTCAAAATTAATTCACTTCTAACCCCGGAATGCTTAACTGTTCAGTTTTTGGCTGTGTTTCCCCCAGATAATCCCCTTGCAACATATTAATTAAACAGCCACCAAGATGATAGGCCATATTCACGGGAACCGCGTTACCAATCTGTCGATATTGAGAGGTTAAATTACCGGTAAATTGCCAATCATCGGGAAAGGACTGCACTCGTGCATATTCTCTCACAGTCAAAGGACGAGTTTCTTGGGGATGGCATCTTTCTGTTTGGGTTTGTGCCGGACTACAGGTAATAGTTAAAGCTGGTTCATCCCAAGATAATCTTTTAGCATATCCTGTCCGTCCGCCGTGATTTTTAAGACTATTTTTCATATATTCTTTTTGAATATCCATCGGCAAATTCCGCCAATTTCCTCCTGCGGGAACTAAGGACATAATCTCTTTTTTTCTTTCTTTATATTCTACTCCCGGAGAACTTGGACAATTCTCTAGGGCTTTTTTCAGAGAAATAGTATAGTTTTTATATTGGGGAAAGATGGGTTTAATATTTAGGTCTTGACGGGTGGCGATAATAATTAATCTTTCTCTTTTTTGGGGAACATCGAGAAATTGAGCCGATAAAACTTGATAAGCAGCATAATAACCGATTTCCTGTAAAGCTTGCAGCATTAATTGCAGAGTTTCTCCTTTTTTATTGCTTAATAATCCTCGAACATTTTCGGCTATAGCGATTTTAGGTTGCACTTCCTGTAAACAACGAGCAAATTCAAAAAATAGGCTTCCTCTCAAATCTTCTAATCCTTTTCCTAACCCAGCATAACTAAAAGGTTGGCAGGGAAAACCTCCAGCTACAATATCTATTTTGTCTCTAAAATTGGAAAATTTAATCTTTTTTATGTCTTGATTTATAACATTCCATTGCGGTCGATTGAGTCTTAAAGTATTAACACAATCTTGGTTAATTTCCACCAGTAATTGCGTTTTTAGTCCCGCATTTTCTAAACCTAAAGCCATACCACCACAACCAGCAAATAATTCAATAACTGTGTAATTAGTTGGCTCAACAGTTTGTAAGATTTTCAATTCTCCAGGGAATTGGTTATTTTTAAGATTGGTTAATTGATCGAGATCAAATAGCCAATCAACTTGATTAATTTTCTGACCTTTGATTAATTTTTTCTTTTGCCATGTTAGTATTTCTGCGGTAGTTACACCGAGAATATTAGCGGCTTTTTGTAGATTTACCTGAGTCATAACCAATAATTAGCAACTTATCTACCTCTCTATTATACATCAAAGTAGCTAAACTTGATAAAGTTTTTTTCGATTTTCCTGACTGTCATCTTTAACTTATTCAGGATAGTTTCATAATCTAAGTCCAACATTGACCAAAAAGCTTGCCCTGCTAATAGCTCAATATTATTCTCTTTAGCTTTGGTTTTGCTAATTGTCCAAGAATTGCCCATATCTAAAGCAGCGGCAAAAACTGAGTTAGGATGTATTTTTAATTCATTGATACTCCGATCACTCTGGCTACCAGTAAGAGTATCTTTTTTAGTTTTTAATTGAGTGTATTTGATTATTCCTTGATTAAAAACTACTAAATCCACACCTTTGATTTTAAAATTTAGAATTTTTTCTGGTACAAAAACCTGTGAACTAATAGAAGCAATTTCTTCTAAAGTATGACCTAGACTTTCCGAGATAAGATTGACATATTTATTCGATAAGTACAAGTTTTCACATTGAGCAAACTCAAAAATTTTTTTAAATCCTTTCTTCTTTTTGAGAGATATATTTTTAAAATCCTGTTTTTCTTTCAGGATTTTTTCAACTACTTTAGACTGGAACTCATCCAAAGCATCATCGATTTTTTGATCCCTATTGTCTGCAATGTCTGTGTCTGTTTTTCTATTTTCTTGAAAATATTCAAAAATGAAATCATCAATTAGACGACAAATTTGATAAGTATCTACCAAGTCATGAGTAACAAAGGTAGGAATTTTGATCGAAGGTTTCTGTAAATTAATTTCTTCTAATAATTGGGTCAAGTTATGGCGATAGCTCATTAGATTTAGTTGCTGGGTTGGGATTGTTTACTTTTTGCTTAAAACTATTAATTTAATTGCCGCCGGTGGTAATGTCAACAAATAGTATGTAAGTTCGGAAGAACCTGAATTTTCAGATATTGGAATTTAACGGGGAGTCTGATCATATACACGCATTGATTGAATACCCACCGAAACTAGCTATTTCTGTAATGGTCAATTCTTTAAAAGGAGTCTCTAGTCGTAGATATGGACAAGCTGGTTATCCTAAGCCGTACGGAAAAGATGCTCTTTGGTCGCCCAGTTATTTTGTCTCTTCTGTAGGAGGTGCGTCACTGGAAGTTCTTAAGTGCTACATTAAAAATCAGGAAAAGCCGTCCTAAAAGGACGGGGTTTTAACCCAAATTTTCGATAATCCGCTTGCGCATTTTGTGCCTCTGTATGATACCTGTGTTGTACTGCAAAAACTGCTTGTGACATAAAATCAGCACGAGTCAGACAGTTTTCGATAACAGCAGCCCTTGATGCGCCACCCGTGAAAAAATCTTGGGGTTTTAGGGGTTGTGATGCCCCATTATGACAAACCTGAAAAAGTTCTGCTCTATATCTGGTGTTACAATCATTGGCATCTGTGCCTAAAGTATAGTAACAGCGATCGTGGTTATTGCAAGGTTCTCTAAAACTGAAGTCGTAGCCAAGGCTACCAAAGTTATCATATTCTCCCGGTCTTCCACCCGGAATACTGCAACCATTAGGTCTTTTGGTATAGGGGTAAAAAGGGAGTGATTCACTGCCTTCATCAGAGTCCTTAAAATCATCCCAGCAAGGGATGCTAATGCCATTTTTGCTACCGCAATCTTGTGCTTTTACTGGTTCTATTAGTAGCAGAAAGCTAGTTGAAATAAAGAGAAAAGTCACACAATTTGAGATAGACATTAATGCCATCCTGCTAGTTAATTTGCCAAATTCTGATTTCATTACTGAACGGCTTAACGTTGTTTTCATCAAGGTACACGCCTACTATACGACAACCTTAAAAGGAAAGTTCCAGCAACTTGATCAGGGTAGGAATAAGCAGATCGCTCGATATTGACTCCTGGTATGTCAGTTGCACGACGAGTACCCCTGTAAGTTTGCCAGTTTTGACCTCTTACAAGTTCAAAAGCCGAACCATTGGTTTTGATGAGAAACCTATCCTGTGAGTTTTCCCAGTTTAAATAAACTCCATTCGTACCCGCAGTAAAAAAAACTTTCTCTCTATGGGTGCGACCATTGTTCCATTTTGTTGTCAGAGTGCCGTCTTTGAAATCATTGATTATCTGGCTACAGGCAATCTCTCTTCCAGACGATTGGGTTGCACCCTCAGTTTGCCATAATACTACCAATAAAGTAGCTATGGTGATAGTCATAGATAATGATTTTTTGAGCATACTTTACTCCCTAGTATAGATAGATAGATTGCTTCCAACTTATTAACAAGATTTTTCAATTTCAAGGTGTTGTTTCTGGGGTAAGGTCGAGGTTGCGATAGACTTGTTCAATCGGAAAACTTAGATTAATGCTTTTGAGTTCTACGGTATCGCCTTCTTGGTAGTTAATAATGAGCCATTCACCAGCATCATTTTTGTGATATAAATCCATTTCGATGCTGGTGGAACTCACTAATAAATAATCTTGTAAAACTAGATTTTTGCGGTACATTCTAAATTTGCCACCTCTATCATAGGACTCGGTACTAGGTGAAAGAACTTCAACAATGAGACAAGGATAAGTAATGTATTGGGTTGTAGTTTTATCGTGATCGTCGCAGGTTACGCTAACATCAGGATAAGTGTAGTTAGTTGTTTCGACAATGTTGACTCTCAGATCTGAGTTACCTACTTCACAGCCAGTGCTTTCAAGGTGGTTGGAAAACAGGGTAATAAATCTAACTGAGATGAGACTATGGTTTTTGCTGCCGCCGCTCATAGTGTACACTTGACCATCGATCAGTTCGTGTTTTTCTAGTTGCTTTTCTTCCCAAGCAAAGTATTCTTCTGGAGTAAGTTGGGGAAAGTTTTCTTTAATGGCAATCATGAGAAATTACTCCTTTATTAGCTTTGATAATATTTTAACAATTTACCAAACATTTTTTTGTTCTCTCGACATCTTGATAGAAAATAAGTACCTGGACAAAAATAAACGAGACTCTACCAAACCTGTTATGCAAAATTATTAACAACTCATGCTTGTAAAGCTTGTATAGTAAGGCTTTGAGTTTTTGTTAGATTGATATTTATCAACTTTAGAGCATTGCTGGACAGAGAGGGAGCTTAGGGAATTTTCTACAGTGTAAGTTCGGAAGAACCAGGATTTTGTGGGAGAAATGTTTATCTTATTTAAAACTAAGAACTTGTTCTGGTGTTGTTGAATTGAGATATGAATGGTAATTGTGCATCGTATCCACAACGAACGCTTAGGACTAAGTTTGAAAAATTGCCTAGAGGACACTTAATACTTAAAATCAGCAACGCCATAAAAGCCATAAAATATGGGGGCTGAACAAGGTTCAACCCCGACATATTTTCCTACTTGCGCCCCGGAACTGTATATTTAAAATTCATCGGGCCGGTATAACCGGAAATCTCCGCTAATTTCTCTAATCTTTGGGTTCCCGAATATTCTTGACCCTTAATAATCCAAGTGGGGAAACCTTTAATTCCGGCATCGCGACAAGCTTGGGGATTACCATTAACCCCTTGGGGATCGCATTCGATATAAACCCTTTCTTTTTTGAGGATTTCTGCAGCTTCCTTACCAAATAACTGTTTTTGATCGTAACAGTGGGGACACCAAAAAGCCCCGTATTCTTTCGCACCAATTGCTTTTAAATGTTTAGCCAGGGCGATTTCTGCTTTTCCCGAAACCGTGGTTACTTCCCAACCGTAGGGAGGTTTAGCAGCTGTCATTGGCCGGGTAATTTCTTCTTTGCCTCCTGCCACCGTCGGGGAATTTACTCCCGCATAAACCGCTAAAGTTCCCACCAAAGTAATCATCGCCACCACAACCATCGGCAGTATAATTTGTCCTAAACCTTCCCATTCGCGACCGACAATTGTGAGAATTAATAAAGTTAAAGCGAACAAAGCCGAAGTGATGCAGTAGGGACACAATTCTTTTAATTCCGTGGCTAGAATATACATTAGATAACCACTAAATACCGCCATCGCCGTCGCCCCCGCTAACAGCAATAACCAAGTATTATTTTCTAAACTTTTGCGGAGATTTTTCTGAATTTCCCCATTAATAAATAGAGGACTGAGAGCAAAAACCGCCATGGCAATATAGGCCAAAAAACCGAACAAACTCAAGGGCAGCCCGAAAACCGTAGCGTAGGGACTATTAAGAACACCAGTACAACCAGCCCCATCACTAGCCCCGGCGGTACAGGCTGCAGTCCCTCCCGTCAGTTTGGTAATGGTTAAATAGCCGGTCAGAATCGCTCCCACGATCGAAACGCCCCCAATTAGAGGCCGGGAGTAGCGATGAATCCAAGGTAGAGATCGACGACGCATAATATTATTTAGATTAAGTTACAGCAGAATTCAGGAGTCAGGAGTCAGAAGTCAGGAGGGAAATCTAAATGTACTTTGTTGAAGGGAAAAATCCCCTAACGATATTGTGTTAATTAGGACGTTTTCAATTCCTAAAAACTTAGGATCGCACCACGGCCAATAACTATCCGCCATTCTAGCAAGGGGTTATGTGGACAGAGGCAAAGAAGGCAGAGAATTATTAATTTTTGCCTTTTGATCGTTGATCTGCCGGGCCGTTTCCACAAATTGCGACACCCGGATCGGATCCACCGGTTCAGTAATCTTGCCATGACGCTTGAGGGAACTAGCCACGATCACCCCATCGGCAGCCGGCAGCAACCGCCCGATATTGTCCAAATCAGCCCCGCTGCCGATAAAAACCGGTGTTCCCTTGGCCGCCGCCACTGCCAGTTCCAAATCCTCAAAACTAGGGGGGCTACCGGTGGACCAACCGGAGAGGATCACCCCGTCTGCTAGTCCCCGTTCGATCGTATCTTGCACTGCCGTAGTCAGATTAGGAGTTCCCAAGGGGCGGGCGTGTTTAACCAAAACATCCGCTAAAATTTTGACCTCAGACCCCAATTCGCGCCGATAACGCAAGAGTTCGTGTGCCTGACCCTCAATAATGCCCTGATCGGTAGCCATAACCCCCGTTAGCACATTAACCCGAATAAATTGGGCATTGACACAGGTAGCGATCGCTAAGGCACTATGGGCATCATTGCGGAGAACATTAAGACCAATCGGTAAGACCACCAGATTTTTAATGCGATCAACAATTAACGTCATGGCACTAACCACGGCGGGATCCACCTGTTGCTTAGTAAAGGGGGCATCAAAAAAATTCTCGATAATCAAACCATCAACACCACCAGCAGCCAAAGCCGTCGCCTCCTGTTCAGCCCGCTCGATCACCGTCTTGAGACTACCACCCCAACGGGGGGAAGTGGGCAGGGGGGCGAGATGAACTACGCCAATAATCGGGTTTTTTGTCTTGAAAGTTGCAATTAAGTTCACAGCGTCTACTACTCTTAGCGTCCCCAACCAGGCGCCGCTCACCCATTTTAACAGGGTGAAGGCCTAGCCACGGTTCCACGGGGGGGAAATTATTTTAACTGCTAATGATTTTATCAAGTCCGGAATCCGTTAAAATGTCTTAACATTAGAGAAGTTTAGGATTTGGTTGATACTCGATCGCATGGGCAATAAGCCAACCATCGCTATCTCACACCTAGGCTGTGAGAAAAACCGGATCGACTCCGAGCATATGTTAGGACTGCTGGCCAAGGCCGGCTATCCCGTAGATAATGACGAGGAGTTGGCCGATTACGTTATCGTTAATACCTGTAGTTTCATTCAAGCAGCTAGAGAAGAGTCCGTTCGCACCCTCGTGGAACTGGCAGAAGCTAATAAAAAAATTATTATCTCCGGCTGTATGGCCCAACATTTCCAAGATGAACTCCTGACGGAATTGCCGGAAGCCGTGGCCATTGTTGGCACGGGGGATTATCAGAAAATTGTCGAGATTGTCGAACGGGTAGAGACGGGAGAACGAGTCAAAGAAGTCAGCGCCGATCCCACTTTTATCGCCGATGAAAATCTGCCCCGTTATCGCACCACTACCGAGGGAGTCGCCTATCTGCGGGTGGCCGAAGGCTGCGACTATCGCTGTGCTTTCTGTATTATTCCCCACCTGCGCGGTGATCAAAGATCCCGTTCGATCGAGTCAATTGTGGCCGAAGCGCGACAATTGGCCAGCCAAGGGGTCAAAGAATTAATTCTCATTTCGCAAATAACCACCAATTATGGGTTAGACTTATATGGCGAACCCAAATTAGCGGAACTCTTGCGAGCGCTGGCAGAAGTCGATATACCTTGGATTCGCGTTCACTACGCTTACCCGACCGGGTTAACGCCAAAGGTTATCGAAGCGATCCGAGAGAGCCCGAATGTTTTACCCTATCTAGACTTGCCGCTACAGCATTCCCATCCCGACATCCTGCGGGCGATGAACCGTCCCTGGCAAGGACGAGTCAACGATGGCATTATCGAGCGGATCAAGCAAGCTATCCCGAACGCGGTTTTACGAACGACTTTTATCGTCGGTTTCCCCGGAGAAACCGAGGAACATTTCAGCCATCTGCTGGAATTTGTCAAGCGTCATGAGTTCGATCACGTCGGGGTGTTTACCTTCTCCGCCGAAGAAGGTACAGCCGCCTTTGACCTGCCCAATCCAGTGCCACAGGCAATTATGGACGAACGCCGCGAAAGGTTGATGTTAACTCAGCAACCAATCTCGGAGCGCAAAAATCAAGCTTATATCGGTCACACTGTCGATGTTCTCATCGAACAGGAAAACCCGCAAACAGGAGAATTAATCGGGCGTTCCGCTCGTTTTTCCCCGGAAGTGGATGGCTTGGTTTATGTGACAGGGGAGGCGATTCTAGGTGCGATCGTACCGGTCCGAATCACTGCGGCCGATACCTACGATCTCTACGGCGAAATAGTCTAATTTTTCGATTTTTCTAATTTAATTCCCACAAAACAATCCCTATGACCACTGGTTTCAACAATTTAGGTTTATCCGATAGCCGTCTTCAACACCTAGAAACGCTTGGATTCACCACCCCCACGGAAATTCAAACCAAAGCCATCCCTCTCCTTCTAGAAGGGCATGACATGGTAGGAATGTCGCAAACGGGAACCGGCAAAACCGCCGCCTATTCCCTGCCTTTACTGGAACGCATGGACACCAAAAATCCTAACGTTCAAGCTTTAATCCTCACCCCCACCCGGGAATTAGCCCAACAGGTGGCCAGCGCCATCAAAGATTTCTCTGATGACCGTCGTCTCTTTATCCTGACAGTCTGTGGTGGTCAATCCATGGAACGTCAGATCCGCAGTCTGGAAAAAGGTGTCCAGATTGTGGTCGGCACTCCCGGCCGGGTAATTGATCTGCTCGATCGCAAAAAACTCCATCTCGAATCCCTAAACTGGGTAGTCCTCGATGAAGCGGACGAAATGCTCAGTATGGGTTTTATCGATGATGTTAAGAAAATTCTGCAAGCATCTCCCTCCACCCGTCAAACCGCCTGTTTCTCGGCCACTATGCCCCGGGAAATCCGCGATTTAATCGCTAATTTCTTGAAATCTCCCATTTCTGTGACGGTTTCTCAAACCCAGGCCGCTCCTGCTAAAATCGAACAGAAAATTTATATGATCCCTCGCGGTTGGACGAAATTAAAAGTCCTGCAACCCCTGTTAGAGATCGAACCCCTAGAATCGGCGATTATTTTCGTCCGCACCAAGCAAACCGCGGCCGAATTAACCAGCAAACTGCAAGAAGCGGGACAAACGGTGGATGAATACCACGGTAACTTAAGCCAAGTGCAACGGGAACGACTGGTGCAACGTTTCCGCGAGGGCAAAATTAAATTAGTGGTAGCCACGGATATCGCGGCCCGCGGTCTAGATGTGGAAAATCTCAGCCACGTTATTAACTATGATCTGCCAGATAATGCCGAAACCTATATTCACCGCATTGGCCGCACTGGCCGCGCCGGTAAAACGGGAACTGCTATATCTTTAGTAGAACCGATCGATCGGCGTTTATTACGTCAGATTGAACAGCGTTTGCGTCAACGTCTGGAATCTAGTCCCATTCCTAGTCGCACCGAAGTGGAAGCAAAACGCCTGGCCAAGCTGCAAAATCAGCTAAAAGAGGCTTTATCTGGGGAACGTATGGCTTCTTTCTTGCCTTTAGTGCGGGATTTAAGTGAAGAATACGATCCCCAAGCGATCGCGGCTGCTGCCCTGCAAATGATCTACGATCAAAATTGTCCCCAGTGGATGAAAACTGATTGGGAAGTTCCCGCAGCGACGAGCAGTAAACCGGTGATTAATAAAACTCCCCGCAGTGGTGGTAGTAAGTACCCCTCTAAGTCGAATAACCGTCCTTCCCTGGACAAAAAAATCGTCTTTCAAGAACGTTAATTTTTAGTTCTTGAATAGATAACTTTAAGAGTTGATAGACCGTTTTGGTTCTGTCAACTTTTTTTTGTCAGGTAATTTCCCAGTACGTCGTCGAAAGCATTCTACATAATTTTATAGCTAAACTTTTGATAATTGATTCTAATCAAGTATTTGGGCTTTGTTTGATATTTTTGCTGATAATTACTATATAATTGTCTTAAATGAATAAATTTGAACATTTAATATGTCGAGTTCGTCAGAACCTTATCGTGGGAGGGTACAAGCTCAAGGAGACGATATCCAGCAAGAGGGTGGATACAGTTGTTCTTGGGCAAGAAAAAATCCTGTTACTGCTAAAGAAGGATTATCATTTCTTGCTAATATTAAAGGGCAATGCGATGAATTTCAACGAGAGGAACGGAAACAAGCTTTTAGAAAAGCTGAACGCTTTGTTACAAATGCTCGTGAGCAAGATGGTGTCACTCCAGAGGCACAACCGCACCCATTTCAGGATTCTAAACGTAAAACTAAAAACGCCCGTGTAGATATTGAAATTCGCAGTGGTCGTCTTACCTTTATCCCTTCGCCCCAAACAGAATGACAACGATGCTTAGAAGAGTACAACAATTTTTAGACTCTGGCGATAGTGATAACGCTAGAGAAGAAATTGATAGAGCTTTCGGCAATCTGAGAAGGGTGGATAGTCATGTTAGAGAGTTTGCCGCTCTGTTGGCACTGGGATCGATCGAAGCTTCAGAAATCGGCTTAGGGGTATTGGGACGTAAGCTTCTACAGAATGACAGCGAGATTAACAATGAGGTTGTTTGGTTATTTATTGCGTCAATTTTATCTCGCAATAGTATTCCCCCTGATAGTCCATCTAGAATCAGCCTACTTGTTCTTACCGCTTCTGTCAATAGTTGGGAATTACCAATTTTTGCGCTTCTTGCCCCTGTCCTCGACGCTTTTTTTAAAGTTAGTCTTGCGGACGGAACCCCTTTAATTGCCGAACAAACTCTTGATTTTTTGGCCACTTGGGGAAGAATTTATGCGAAAGCACCTCATGTCAAAACGCAGCTTCAAGAACTTCAATCTCTTAGTAATAATCTATTAGAGCAAGTAGATGACTTAGAGTTAAAAGCTGAATGGTCAGAGGGAATTAATATATTTTTTGAAGAAGCCAGGACAACCAAATATTATGATGGTAATGTTTTTTCTGCTGGCCAAGAATTAATTAAAAAAATTTATAATACTCAAAGTTTACAGCGCGATACAGAAGATAAGAATTTGGCAGAGACAAAAGACAAGTTACTCCGATTAGTCACTTCGTCTCTTGCTACTATTTCAACAGTTCTTGATCGTCATGGAGTAATACTAAATCCGGTTATTAAAAACTGATTATTTATTTCCCCAACCCCCCCAACCCCCCCGACGTCGGGGGGGTTGCCTTTTGCCTGTTCTGATATGTAGCGCATACTCAACGGATTTAGTATTAACCCTATATACTTTTGACTTTTTTATACTGTTCCGTCACGGCGGCATTTAATAGATCATCTTTAAAATCTCTGATTAATTTAATTACTAAATTATAAATACTGATGTATTCTTCATAATCGATAGTTAAATACTTGCCATGAGCAATTTTATTTCTTTGGGTGAGAAGTTGTTCATCAATAGCTTTCTGCCGCAGTTGATAATCAATATCATCAATTCCTAGAATAGTACAGATATCAGTGAAAACTTCAAAATTGAGATTAGATTTGGTGTTAATAATATTTTCGTGGGGTATAAAAGCTCTATTTTCTAGGTTATCAAGTAAATTTTTGATCATCTCTTTTTGTAACTTAAATTTATTGGTTTTTATTAACTCATTTATAGATTTTCTAGAACTAAGGGCAACGAAACAGTAATCCAGTTCATGATAATTTAATTTTCTTAAGGAAACAAACTGCAAATAACATTCTGCTGCATATTTAATAAAACCTTCCCAATGGGCATAGAGAGTGGTTATTCCGGCTCTAATTAATACATCTTGCTCAGTTCCTTTTTGTCGAGGAATTTTAGTTTTTAAAATACTAAGTTCTCTGATTCGCCATGCCATATCTTCATCTAAGTTTTTCTGGAGAATTTCGATAGTTCTATTATCTTTACTCATTACTTTTTAAAATATTTTTTGCCAAATTCAATCATTTTGTGCATTCTAGTTCTAGCTCTCGATCCTGTACCGATGTTAGAAATAAAGTCAAATTCTGACCACATTTCCTGAATTTTTGTTTTTAGCAGTTCAATATCTTGAGCAGAGTAATCATCAATATTTTCTCGTAATCCTGTGGTGATCGCTTCATAAGCAGAATCGAGAAATTTCCCCTTGAATCTTGTTCCATCATATTTGGTAAAAGTATCTTCATTCGTCGCTTGATCAAGCAATAAAAACATTTTAGCGAATTTTTCTTGCTCTAACACACGATCAAAAGTCCTGGAATTGCATAATTCTATCAGATAGTCAGTCAAATATTCATTAACCTCTTTTTTGTTCAATGATGTTGGACCAAATGTGGGAGAAGACAGGGCAAAATATTTAAGAATTAGTTCCAAGTCGTAGCGTTCTTGTCTTAATCGCTCGGATAGGGAAATACAATTTTTAAAGTTCTCATTTTCTGCCAAGTCTTCTAACCACTTATATAGGCTTTTATCTAGCATAATCAAAAGACAATTACGCACCTCTTGATAAGATAAAAAAGAGCCACCAGTATTTAAACGATCAAAAACTTCAAACTTAGCATTTTTATCCGATTCTTTTTGGATAATCTGAACCTGTATTTTCGCTCTTTTGAAATCTATTTTTAGAGATGGGGGCAAATTATACTCTCCTTCCTCTGCACCTTCCCACATAACTCCGTTTAAGCTAGGTAATAAGTTAGTACCTTGAAGCACCAGTTTCGGTTTTTTCTTAGTTTCATCGTCCTCATCTCTTAAATCGCCAACAAATTCCAAAATTGTTGAAATCCTTTGTAATCCATCCACCAATTCCCAAACACTATCTTCTTCTCTCTGATAGACAAAAATAGAGGGAATAGGAATTCCTAATAGTATCGATTCTATGAATCGGCTTTTTTGGGCTATTGTCCAACGAAAATATCTTTGAAAATCTGGATTAATTGTCATTTCTTTGTTATTATAAAGACTAATAATCTCTCCGATTGACATAGGATAGTTATCGGTACGAAATTCTTTAGTTTTTGCCTTAACTTCTTCTAATAAATTCATCTTATAGCAGTTATCTTAATGGTGAAGTACAAAGTTTTCGTTTTGGGGAGCCGGTCGTCAGGATTCGATACCAAATTAGGTTACACTTCATCTTTAGGAACAAAGCTGTAATTTTTCTATGCTCAGTATAATCTCTCTATTCTACTTTAATACCATCCGCCAATTTTAAAGTGAAACGCGTCAACCTCAAGAGTTGACAGAAAAAGGCTCATCCCCGCAATTGGCAAAAACATCAATTTTCAGGTGGCTAATCTGCAAAGACGCGATTTATGTCCCGATATTGCGGTGATGTTAGCTTGGATTGAACAGGCAAAAATCCTCACCAGAGAGTTAAAATAAGCCCTATTTACCAAAATTTTGGCATAAATTAGCCAAAAGTACTGCCATTCCATCCCCAAAGATCACCTTTCGCCTCGGCAAATTCTAGATAAATGCGATTTTTCGGTATTCCTAAATAAGCCTCAATTTCTTGACAAAAATCACTACTCATGCTTTTAGTTTGAGCGGCGGAAATAGAACCAACACTTTTAATCTCCACATAACACACTGGCTCAAAAGTACCAGCAAAAGTCATTTTTATCCCCGATTCTAAAGCTGTCATCACATAGGATTCGGGTTTTCCCAGATGTTTAGCTAATTTAGCCGAAAGACTCTGCAAAAGTTGATTAACCGTCTCATCATCGAGGGAGGTGACAGAAGTTTGAATTTTAATTAGAGGCATAGGAAAAATCTCAGCAATATTTTTATATAATATAACAGTTTTGATATCGCTCTTCTGGGACTTTCGGAAATCCCTAACCGAATCTAGGTTCTAAAACCTTTGCTTGATAAGCGAATGCTAACTTTTTTTCTAATAAAAACTCAAATTTCGGGTTTCTGTTAGTTAGCGATAGCTTGAAGGCTTACCCCATAAGAGAGCTAGAGTTTAGAGACTGTAAGACTTTTGCCAGAAGTCATTTCAATTAAGATTGAGAATATCAATGCCAGAGTCCATAAGAGTTTAACTGGTCTAGAGTGTATCAGACTTATCTGAAATGACTATAATTACACATATCTAACTACCTCTTGCATGAGTGCATGAGTTCCTATCCTCAGCCAGAAATTGATTTTGTCCGATTTTACTGTCCGGGATCTGTAGGGTTGATTCATGAATCAACCCTACCCCACCAGAAATTGATTTTGTCCGATTTTACTGTGCGGGGGGAATAACCTCTAAGGGAATACTTTCAGTTTCTCCATCTTTAGATGGATTGACATCGGGACTTTTTTCTGCATCTGGAGTTTTTTCCACCGCTTTGGTTTCCGGGGTGGGGGGATTTTCGGGGGGTACTTCTGGACTGGGGTTATTTTCTGGGATGGGAGTGAATTCCACTGGGGTTTCCTTTTCAGGAGACGGGGAAACTTCGGGGGAAGCTTCGCTATTGCGGGTAGTTTCCGTGGGAGTTTCTTCTATCTGGGGAGATTCTGGGGTAGTTGCGGGGGTAGTTGCGGGGGGGGATTCCGGGGTAGTTGCGGGGGTGTCTTCGCTGGTTTTTTCTTCTTCCCGGGGACAGGCTGCTGATTCTAAACCGAGATGACATCGGACTTCCTCCCGTCCCAAAGATACGGCAATTCCCGACACCGACATTAATAAGGCTAAGATGGCTAAGATATTCTTCATAAAATTAGACTTGATTCTACTCCTCGACATCACATTGTCTATTTTAGATAGGATCGAACTGATATTGAGAACCCTTTGGCCCCTCATTGCCGCGATTAGCACGCACCAGGGGAACTTGATTAAAAATCTTAAAATCCGTGGTGCTTCCCTGCAAGGTGATTCCTCGATTTAAAGTTTCGACTACAGTAGCACGGTCAGAACTTTTAGCGATCGCTTTTCCTAATACTTTCATGGTATCGTAGGCGGTAGCAGTACGCCAACTGACGCGACCGCGCCAACTTTTCAGCGCATCTTTGGCAAAAGGATCCGTTGCTTGGAAACTCCAAGGTACTGCTAAAACTAATCCGTCGATGCTATCTGCTCCTTGGATAAGGATATCGGGTGTATAAAGTTCATTTCCGCCTAATAAGAGCATTCCTGACGATTCTTGGGCAATAGCCACGGCTTGATCAATGCGATCGCCGTCTTTACTGAGGGCCAAAAATACCACCTTAGCGCCGGCTTGTTTGGCCTGATCTATGGCGGTTTTAGGGTTAAAATTGGCTTTGGTGGTGTCTATTTCCTTAACTATCTTGCCTCCCGGTTCTTTTATCGCTTTAGCAAAGGAATCCCTTAATTTTTGACTATAGGGACTATCGGAATTATAAAAAAGAACCACTGACGGAGACTTCTCTTGCTTACTAGCATAATTAGCCAAAGTTTTGGCCACTGCTTCCAGATAACTACCCAAAACTTCCTGAGATTTATCCTCAAGGGGAATAGTTTTCAGGGTTGATTTTCCCGTTTGACTAACACTGGTAGTCAGGGGAGAGAGAATCGCTAATCCTTCTTTTTCGTAACTTTCAATCGCTTTTTGACTAAAAGGATCGATTCCATGACCCATAACTGCCAAAACTTGACCGGATTGAATCAGATCATCGGCTATCGCTTTTGATTGTAACCCACCGCCATCATTAGCGATGACTATTTCCAAAGGATTACCCGGATTAGAATTATTAAACTCCTCTTGATACCTTGCCACACCTCGGAGAATTTCCTTGGCGCTGTTGGGGTCGTTAGCGATGGGGACAACGACGGCTATAGTATTTTGATTACCTTTTTGTCTAGCTTTGGCGTTATTGTAATAGATTTTGCCTTCCGGATCGTTTGCTTGGGGAGTGGCTGCCAGTTGGTAAGATGCGATCGCATTTGCCCAATCTTCCTTTTTAAAGGCCGCTGCGCCTTTTTCTTTGTTAGGAGTGGAATTAAGCAGTATTTTCTCCCCTTGGCTAAATAAATCGGGATTTTTAGCCGTATTACTCACAAAAGTTGCCTTGGGTTGCTTGTCTGGGGTTTTTTCCCGGACGACTGGGGAAGTATCGGGTTTGGGAATCACCATTTGCAATAGACTCCAACCCCCTAAACCTGCGGTTAAAGCGGTAATTATCAAAGCGAAGGGAAGTAACCAGTTAGATTTTTGACCGACTCTAGTTGTCCCCCCCGGGGACACCACAACCGTGGTTTTAACCGTCGTTGTGACGGGATCCATCGCTTCCCTAGGTAGGCCACAGATAGGACAATCAGGAGTAGTATTTTCGCAGGGTTCATGACCCCCCGCAATCGCTTGCGGATAAGTTTTACCATCTTTAGGAATACCGTCACATTGCCAAGTAGTCATAATCAGTTATCAGTTATCAGTTATCAGTTATCAGTTATCAGTTATCAGTTATCAGTTATCAGTTATCAGATGTGAGTTTTTAAGTGAGCAGTATTAAATAGAAGTTTCTTGCCATCTTTTCACTGTTTACTGATCACTGTTTACTGTTTACTGATCACTGTTTACTGATCACTGTTTGAGGACGTTGTCGTAAGCTTTGGAAATAGAGGCCACCGATAAGCAGTAAAAAGAGGATATAAGCAACAATTTGACTGATATAGAGGTTTTGACGATAACCAAACAGAGATTTGAGGAGGAGTCCGGGGAAAGTGCGATCGCTCAAAATTTGGGAACCGTCCCAAACTTGAAAACCGAGAAGACAGGAAGAGGGGAGAGAAGGACAGAAATTGCGATAAAAAGGGTCAATTTCACTTAAAAGACTGATTCCTGCGTCGATATGTTTCAAAACACCGATGAGTAATCCCGCAACGATTAAGAGGAGGAAAGTCCCCATAATTTGGAAAAAGAGACGGATATTGATTTTTACTCCCCCTGCAAATAGGAGAATTCCCAACAAAGTCGCCAAACTTAACCCCGCTATCGCACCGAACGTTTGTATCTGCCAATCTTTTTGGAATTGGGCCAGGATAAAGAGGACAGTTTCAAATCCCTCCCGCAAGACAGCGATAAAAACGAGCAGAAAAATCGCTTTTCCTGCCCCATTTTCCGCTTTTAAACCTGCTTTTACCGCACTTTCTACCTCAGATTTCAAAGATTTGGCCTGTTGAGTCATCCAAATTAACATCCAACTCAACATCAAAACGGCAATTAGTCCAAAAGTGGCGGCCAGTAATTCCTTGATCATTGGTACGAATGGACTAGGAGAGGCATCCACTTGCAAAAGGATTCCCCCTAGCAAAATACCGACCAAAACACTAGCGACTACTCCCGCACCAATACCACGATACACCCATGAGTTAAGTTGCGATCGACCCGATTTTTGTAAACAAGCGAGGACAATTCCCACCACTAAAGCGGCCTCGAAACCTTCCCGGAGAGTGATAATAAAAGTGGGTAAAGCGGAACTGAGATTCATAAGCTAGTCAATAAACTCCAGCTTTGATCCTAGCTTAAGCAAAATCCCGCAGCATCTTGCGAATTTCCAGATTGTGTAATTCTTCTTGTCCGATCATACCGCGAGCGAATTCTTCCAGGTAAATACTGGCATCTTCGACGGTTTCTAGGAGTGCTTTGTACAAATCAAGGGATTTTTTCTCATGATTGAGGCTCTCACTCAAGATTGCTTTGATATTATGTTCATAGCTCTCTTCAATGGGGGCAATTTTTAAGCTAGGATGACCTTCTAAACCGGTGAGAATTTCCCCAACTTGTTGCGCGTGGGTGAGGGATTCCGTGGCCTGAGTCTGGAAAAATTGGACGATGGGGATGCGATGGGGACCTGTCACCATCAGGGAATAGTGGGTGTAACGGACAACTCCCGCTAGTTCAAATTCCATGATTTCGTTCAGTTGTTCGATGGTTTTGTCTCTGTCTAGTTCTCGCATAGGATTCTCAATAATTTTTCTCTAATTGCAATTGTAGCTAATCCAGACTGGCTAAATGAATCTAAAAACCTTGTTGGCTAATATTTTTAGGCTTTTTTGCCATTAAAAAAGTGCCAGATATTGGAGCAACCGGGGGGACATTTTAGGCACTTTTTCCCTGAAAATGCCTAAAATCCCACACCCCACGAAAAACCCTTTCAGCAAACCCTAGGTGCTGCAAAAAGACTTTAGCTGGGGGAATAGCAACTCAAGAGGTCATTAAAGGTTTCATTTTGTCTTAAACCATCGAAAACAAAGTTATTACGCGCTAATTCGCCGCAAATATCTGGTTCTATGTCTAGAGCTTCCCGTAAACAGTTGATCGCTTTTTGTTGTTGACCGAGGGCGGCATAACAGCAGGCGGCATTGTACCACGCATAGCGATCATCTTGATCAATTTTTAACGATTCTTCATAACAGGCGATCGCTTCTGTTAAACGCTGTAATTCCTGTAGGATCACACCCTGTTGATACCAGGACCAGTAATCTTGCGGTCGGATATCGAGGGCGGTACGATAATTAAATAAAGCCTCTTGGGGATTGCCCCAATCCCGGAAAGCGTCGCCACGTCGATACCAGGCCCAATAATCCCGGGGTCGCGCTCCCAAGGCCAGATCATAGGAAGTAATAGCGCGTTCGTAGTTTTTGAGCAATCGATAGGCCTCCCCTTGCCGGTAGGCGGCCCAATAGTCCCCCGGACTATGACTTAGGGCCCGTTGAAAACAAGCGATCGCTTTTTCGTATTCCTTTAATTCCTGTAGATAAACACAACCTTGATCATACCAAGCCCAATAGTTATCATCCTTTACCTGTGCGGCGTTAGCGTAACTTTCAGCCGCTTCTTCATACATTCCCAAGTCTTCTAGTATCATACCCCTTTTGTACCATGCCCAATAATCATCTGGATAATATTCTAAGGCTTTTTCGTAGCTGATTAAGGCTCCAAAATAGTCCATTCTTTCTTTTAAAATATTGCCTTGGTCATACCAGTCCCGATAGGTATCCGGACGGCATTCGAGCGCTCGATAGACAGTGAGTAGATAGGTCATAGTTATTAATCTTTAACGGAGGCAGGAGTCGGTCGTCAGGAGGCAGGAGAATTAAGAATGAGCATTAATTAGGGCTGGCTGAATAAATGTGAAATGTAGGCAAGGTAAGGGTTTTGTGGCTTTACGAGCGAAACAGGTGCCAGATTTTGAGAGAATCATGCTTCAAAACCTTGTGTCTTCATCGGCCCGCGTCCTGTAGGGGCGAAGCATTCGGGCAATAACCTATCGGTGAAACCGTAGATTTTCTATCCGAATGCTTCGCCCGTACTTTTTGCCGCAAACCCTAATTAGAGCCGTCAGTCTTATCAGTTATCAGTTACCAGTTATCAGTGGGGGTGTTCAGTGAGCAGTGGGGTAAACAGCGATCGCAATTGATCGCCATTCCTAGTTATACTTTTAGAACAGATTCAGATCCGTTAAAGCGCCGAGACTGCTAGAGGAGACTAACTTGGCGAATTTGCCGAGAATTCCCGTTTTATAGCGTGGGGGACGCGGTTGCCAATGGTTACGACGACGGGTTAATTCTTCCTCCGATACATTTAAACTCAAGAGACGCTGACGAGCATCAATAGTGATTTGATCCCCTTCCTCTACTAGAGCAATTGTACCACCCACCGCCGCTTCCGGAGCAACGTGACCGACCACCATGCCATAGGTTCCCCCGGAAAAACGACCATCGGTAATTAATCCCACGGAATCCCCCAAACCAGCGCCGATAATTGCCGAAGTGGGGGCCAACATTTCCCGCATACCCGGTCCACCTACTGGTCCCTCGTAACGGACAACCACCACATCCCCTGCTTGAATTTTTCCAGCCAAAATTGCCTCTAAACAGGTTTCTTCCGACTCAAACACCCGCGCAGGTCCGGTGATGACTGGAGTTTTCACGCCGCTAATTTTGGCTACGGCCCCCTCTGTGGCCAGATTTCCTTTTAAAATGGCTAAATGACCCTCTTTATAGACAGGATTGCTAAAAGGACGGATAACTTCTTGGCCTGAGGGCGGTTGGTCGGGAATATCGGCTAAAATCTCAGCGATAGTCTGACCGCTAATGGTGAGAGCATCCCCGTGTAGTAAACCATTAACCAGGAGAATTTTCATCACTTGGGGAATACCACCGGCTTGATGCAGATCCACGGTAACGTAACGACCGGAGGGTTTAAGATCGCAGATAACCGGCACTCGCTGCCGGATAGTTTCAAAATCATCGATCGATAATTCTACTCCCATGGTGCGGGAAATGGCTAAAAGATGCAGGACAGCGTTAGTGGAACCCCCCACCGCCATAATTACCGAAATCGCGTTTTCAAAGGCTTTACGGGTCAAAATTTGGCTAGGGAGAATCTGTTTTCTAATCGCCTCGACTAAAACCTTGGCCGATTCTTCGGTACTATCGGCTTTTTCCTCATCTTCGGCGGCCATGGTCGAGGAATAGGGTAAACTCATCCCCATGGCTTCAAAAATGGAAGACATGGTATTAGCAGTAAACATTCCACCACAGGAACCAGCACCGGGGCAAGCGTTGCGTTCAATCCCGATGAGGTCTTCTTCGCTGATTTTACCGGCGCTATACTGTCCCACGGCTTCAAAGGAACTGACCACGGTTAAATCGCAATCTTTGTAGCGCCCCGGTTTAATTGTGCCACCATAGACGAAAATAGCGGGAATATTCATCCGGGCCATGGCAATCATTGCTCCCGGCATATTTTTGTCACAACCCCCGATAGCGAGGACTCCATCGAGACTTTGACCATTACAGACGGTTTCAATGGAATCGGCGATTACTTCCCTAGAAACGAGAGAATATTTCATCCCTTCTGTTCCCATGGAAATCCCGTCACTAATGGTGATAGTCCCGAAAAGTTGCGGCATTCCCCCCGCTAATCTGGTGGCTGCTTCGGCACGCATTGCTAAATCATTAATTCCCATGTTACAGGGGGTAATGGTGCTAAATCCGTTAGCGATGCCGATGATTGGTTTGCTAAAATCCTCATCCCCAAAACCTACCGCTCTTAACATGGCCCGATTAGGACTGCGTTGGGTACCTTGGGTAACAATACGACTTCTGTAGTTATCTGCCATAACTTTATCTTTCTCCAATGGCGGCTGATGTGTGCGATCGCGGCTCAAGTTCTCTAATCGCACCTTTATTTCTATTTTCTGACTTTTGGCCGCTCTGAGCAGGTTTTAGGACAGTCCATCTCTAAAGAAAATATAAAACTGTGGGATGATTCAGGGAACAGCTATCGGGAATCAGCAGTCAGCAGTCAGACTGTTTCCAGAAAAAGGGTTTCTTCGAGAAACCCTTTTTCTCTGTGTGGCTAGGTTAATTTATCAGTGCGAAATTAGCCGCCGTCAGGGTAGGAACAGTCAACAAATTGGCAAATTCAGAGCCACTTCCTAAGCCAGCAGCACTACCATTTTGATTGTAGTAGATACTGCCACTACTGTTACTGTAAACGATAAAAGCACTGCTAGTGGCGACTAAATCATCGTCAGCGACGCTGGCAAATTCAGCCGGTTGACTGAAGCCATTGCCAATGATACTTTGTAAAGCGGAAAAGATGGCTTTACTTAATACTATTTTATCGCTGCCGGGGGTGAAATCGCTGATGGCATCGATGCCTAAATTACTACTGTTGAAGATAAAATTATCGCTACCATTACCACCAGTAAGTAAATCATCGCCGGAACCACCAATTAAACTATCGTTTCCGTCTTGACCGGTTAATTGATCGTTGCCACCACCACCAGTTAGAGTATTATTAAGGCTATTCCCAGTTAGTCGGTCATTACCGCTATCGCTAATAATATTTTCGATGGTGTTATTTGCCGAAAAAGTCAATTTTAGATTATTGGTGACGACGGTTTGGTTTGTAGTAATCCCTAAGTTAACTCTTACTGCGGTATTTGTCCCAGTAAAGTCGAGGGTATCGATACCACCGGTGGTAGTTTCTTGGATGGTATCGCTTCCTAATGGGGTTGAAGCATTGAAACAGTAAATATCGTTACCATTAGCACCAGCGAGGATATTGTTACCGCTATTTCCGGTGATTTTATTGTCACCAGCGTTACCTGTACCGTTAATATTATTACTGCCAATTAGTCTGAGGTTTTCCACATTATTGGGTAAGGTGCGAGTACTTGCGCTTTGTAGGGTGTCAGTAATAATTACTTGTCCAATTGCTTCGTCGGGATTGATGGTAGCATTAACGGGATTTGATAGGGTTACTGTAAAAGCTTCATCAGGTTCATTAAGGTTATCATTGAGGATGGGAATGCTAATAGTAGCGGTAGAAGTATTAGGTGCAATGGTGATAGTTCCGGTTTTGCTAGTGTAATCTACATTAGCGGTAGCATCAATGGGTGCAGTAGTATAGTTGACAGTAATTGGTTGTGCATTGGGGTTATTGACAGTAACAGTGAGGATTGCATTACTATTTTGACCTTCCACCACGGTGATGTCATTGATGGAGAGTTGCGAGGTGACACTGGTAGCGGGGACATTCGTGATAGTTCCCGTAGCTGCGGTGGTTGTACCTACTGTATAACCTGTCCCAGAAGCGAGGGTTAAAATGACGGTTTCGTTACTTTCTACTATTGTGTCAGCAGTGGGGTCAACTGTTACAGTCGCAGTGGATGAACCAGCAGCAAAGGTGACACTGGTGGGAATAGAAGCGTAATCGGTTCCATTGGTTGCTGTCCCCCCAACTGTATAGTTAACCGTTAAAGCATTAGTGGTTACTCCTGTACGGGTGAAGGTATAAATGAGATTAGCTGTTCCGTCTTCAGTAACACTGCTGGGAGAAACTGCAAGAGTAATACTGGGAAGGGTGACATTCGTAATCGTCCCCGTAACTGCGGTGGCCGTACCTATTGTATAACCGGTCCCGGTCGTGAGGGTTAAGACGACAGTTTCATCACTTTCAGCAGTTGTGTCAGGAGTCGGGTCAACGATTACGGTAGCAGTCGCTGAATTAGCCGCAAAGATTACACCTGCGGGAATAGAAGCGTAATCGGTTCCATTGGTTGCTGTCCCACCAATACTGTAGTTAACTGTTAAAGGATTGGTTGTAGAACCGGTGCGAGTGAAGGTGTAAATGAGATTTTGTGTCCCGTCTTCAGTAACACTTGCGGGAGAG
>VYKR01000065.1_pt1 | contig 23744 bp, 27 predicted proteins | sample 5109561 | NCBI WGS metagenome assembly VYKR01 (sample SAMN12291799, study PRJNA351875) | freshwater metagenome | isolation source: freshwater lake | place: USA: Michigan, Ford Lake | collected 2015-08-15
TTCAGGGAAAAAGTCCAGGAATTTTCCCCCCGATCACTCCCAGATCTGGTACTTTTTGATTGACAAAAAGTCTAAAAGTCTTACCCAACAAGGTTTTTAGATTTATTCAGCCAACCCTATTTAGACCATGTAGCTGAATACTGGAGCGATGCTTGTGCCAATTTACCCAGTTATCAGCACTTTGTTGCGTGGATTCTGGCAACTTTGATTCCTTTTTGCCTCTATCTCAAACATTGCTGCTGATGCGTTTCAAATTTGAATTGGCGTACCAAGATTGGCCATCTCAAAACTTTGAAAACCGCGAAAGCCTTCAATTTTTTTTAGGGATTGTAACATGAGTGATTACCCCGGATTTTCAGTTATTAAATCTAGTTTATCTCAACCCCAGAAAACACCTCAATTAACGACAGAGCATCACGATGGCGATACCGATACCTAAACTTAAACCAACCAGCACTTGAAAAGGAGTATGGCCAATTAATTCCTTTAAACGTTCCTCGTTAAATTCCTTGCCCCCCTGGAACATTTCATCGATAATTTGATTGAGAATCCGGGCCTGTTTTCCCGCTGCCTGACGCACTCCGGCCGCATCATACATAACAATAATCGCAAAGAGCGCAGCGATGGCAAATTCGGGACTAGACCAACCCATCTGTAATCCTACCCCAGTAGCCAAGGCCCCCACCAGCGCCGAGTGAGCGCTAGGCATTCCCCCCGACGAGACTAGATAGCGCAGACTCACCTTACCATCACGGATTAACTCAATCAGCGCTTTTAGTCCCTGGGCAGTGAAACAAGCTAAAAGAGAGATTAGCAGTATTTGATTGTGTAACACCTGCTGGAAGTCCTGCATAATCTCATTCGTTTAATTTAATTTTTACGATTAACAATATACTCGGCGATGGCCCGTAAAGGTTCAGCGGCCTCATCGTAGCCACTCAATTCATTGATGGCACTATCTATTAACTGTTGAGCTTGCTGGCGGGACCCCTCTATCCCCCAGAGACTGGGATAGGTGGCTTTTTGTGCCTGTAGATCCTTACCGGCGGTTTTACCCAATTCCTCCTTTGTCGCCGTGATATCGAGAACATCATCGATAATTTGGAAAGCCAAGCCAATATTTTGGGCATAACGGGCTAATTTAGCTATATCTTCCGCTTTTGCCCCCGCTAAAACTGCCCCCGACACCACAGAAGTCTCCAACAGGGCCCCGGTTTTCTGAGTATGGATAAAACCGAGAGTTTCTGCCGAAATATCCGGTTTTCCTTCAGATTCCAAGTCTAAAACCTGACCTCCCACCAAACCCGCTGCCCCGACAGTGCGACCTAAACGGGCAATTACCTCTAAAATCTGTAGGGGAGGTACATTATGAGTCTGGGTAGCCACATACTCGAAAGCGTAGGCCAGGAGACCATCCCCGGCTAAAATAGCGATATCTTCGCCAAAAACCTTATGATTGGTTAATTTCCCGCGTCGGTAATCATCGTTATCCATGGCGGGTAAATCGTCATGAATTAATGACATAGTGTGGATCATTTCTAGGGCGCAAGCGGTGGGTAAAGCCATCTCTAGGGAACCCCCCATCAATTCACAGGTAGCCAGACATAAAATCGGCCGCAGCCGTTTGCCACCGGCGAGGAGAGAATAGCGCATCGCCTCGTAGATTTTGGCGGGATTGCCGATAACTAAAGAGCTATCCAAAGCTGACTCGACAATTAACCGCTTTTCCTCCAGATAGGAAGCCAGAGAAAAGCTCTCGTTTTTCCTCACTTCTACCCCTTGTTCGCCCCTAGTAACCATGTCTTTTTGTCTTGAACCGACTGCTTTTAAAACTATATCAGGAAACTCCCCCTCGATCGGAATTAAACTGACTGCTCCCTTGTCCCCTAAGCTGTTGACTGTCTAAATTACGCCTTCAGACTGCATGGGAGTGCCAGAATTGACATTCTGAACACTTGTACTACATTTCCCCAGACGGAGAGGGTCCAATTTTCTTTTCTGATGCCTATTTTCTCTTTTAACCTGAAAAAATACCTCCCTCAGCAGCCCAGTCCAAGGATTAGCGAAAAACGGGCGATACAATTGAATTTCGCCGCAGTTATCATCGGAGACGCCAAAGTTTTGATGATTCGGTCAAACTTACGTTTTCTTAGCTTGCAGTTTAGAAATTTCTCGATTAGTCTAGAATTAGGATTCTCCTAGGAATATATTGTATGCTGCCAGGGCAAATTTTAGGCGATCGATACCAAATTCAAAGTCAGTTAGGTAAACAAACTGGAAGACGCACTTTTCTCGCCCAAGATCTAAAAACGGGCGCTACTGTTGTCGTCAAATTATTAATCTTCAGTCCCGATTTTGAATGGACAGATTTAAAACTCTTTCAACGGGAAGCTGAAACTCTTAAACATCTAGATTGTCGCTCGATTCCTGAATATATCGACTATTTTGAAGTTCGCACCGATACCTATCAAGGTTTTGCCCTTGTTCAGAGTTATATCGAGGCTAAATCTCTCAAGGAACAGATAGAAAATGGCCGCAAATTTAGTGAAGCAGACCTGCAAGAATTAGCTAAATCTATCCTAGGTATTTTAATTTATCTCCATGGACTTAATCCGCCAATTATCCACCGGGATTTGAAACCTAGTAATATTTTACTAAAAGATCGAACTGGTCATAGTATTGGTAATGTTTATTTAATTGATTTTGGTTCTGTCCAGACTGTTGCTCAACAGGAACAGGCCACTTTAACTATCGTCGGAACCTACGGTTATATGCCCCCCGAACAATTCGGTGGTCGCACCGTTGCCGCTTCTGATTTATACAGTTTAGGAGCGACTTTAATCTATCTAGCTACAGGCATTCATCCCGCCGATTTACCCCAAAAAGATGGCAAAATTCAATTAAATAATTTAGCCAATTTAAGCCCTGCTTTTGTTCATTGGTTAGGGCAGTTAATTGAACCTAGTCTCGAGAAAAGGTTTATTTCAGCACAGGCGGCAAATCAAGCTTTAAATACTCTCCACGAAATGCAATTAACTTACTCTAACCTTGAAAAACCCGCCAGTAGTCGGGTACAATTGCAAAAAAACGAGGAGAAAATTAAAATATTTTTACCCCCCGAAGGTTTTACCCCTAAATTAATTTATCTTGGAACCTTTGCCATCGCTTGGAACGCTTTTTTATTAGTATGGACAGGAGGAGCAGTTTCCATTTCTCTGTGGATAAGTTGGTTTTTTCTGCTCTTTTCCTTGCCTTTTTGGTATGTGGGTTTAGGAATGCTTTACCAGATTATTTATTGTCTCAAAGGGGAGGAAATTATCACTATTAATAGTCAAGAAATTGTTGCCATTAAGCGAATTTTTGGTTTGACACTTCCGGGCAAAAAGAAAATGGCACGGGAACATATTAATAAACTGGTGAAAGCTGATGGTTATCATACCAAAGATGGCGAGGGCGATCGAGTTTATGTACCGATGGCTTTAACTATTTGGGCGGGGACTAAAGAATATACTATTAGTAATAATACAAAAGCCTATCTGAGTGAACCCGAAATTGAATGGTTAGCAGCGGAATTAAGTCAATGGTTAGGAATACCAATTACTAATAAGTAGCCGGTTATAATCAGCTTTTTCTCCCTTCTCCCCACTCCCCCACTGATTACTGATAACTGATAACTGAAAAATCTCCCCACTCCCCCACTGATTACTGATAACTGATAACTGAAAAATCTCCCCACTCCCCCACTGATTACTGATAACTGATAACTGATAACTGAAAAATCTCCCCATCTCTCACCTCCTGATATGGACGAACTGTCTGTGATCAGTGTAAAATTTTATGAAGAGTCTGGGCTTTCTCCTCCCTTTTCTGGAGAAATGCCCCAGTACCAGTGACTAAGATCAAAATTGTGTCATCCCATCGATAATTAAGTTTATGAGCGCCACTATTACCGTAGAAAAACGCAAATTAGAAAAACCCCCTTTAGAACTGCATTATCTCGGCGATCGAGTCCTGCGTCAACCAGCCAAGCGGATTGCTAAAGTCGATGACAGCATTCGTCAATTAGCCAGAGAAATGCTGCAAACTATGTATAGTGCCAATGGTATCGGGTTAGCGGCTCCCCAAGTGGCAGTCAATAAACAATTGATTGTCATCGATTGTGAACCCGATAAACCAGAAAATACGCCCCTAATTCTGATTAATCCCCAAATTATCGGTTATAGTCGGGAATTGTGCAAAGCGGAAGAGGGTTGTTTGAGTATTCCCGATGTGTTTTTAGATGTCATCCGTCCCCAGGCGATCGAAGTGAGTTATAAAGATGAACAGGGCAAACCGCGAAAACTGCAAGCTAACGGTTTGCTAGCGCGGGTAATTCAACACGAAATGGATCATCTTAATGGTGTTATGTTCGTGGATAGAGTAGATAACGATTTGGCACTCAATGAAGAATTAAAAAAACACGGTTTTTCCGTGCAAGCGGTGAAACCCGTCGAGAAAGTGACAAAATAAAGGCATTAGTTAATTTAGGTGAGGAGTGAAGATGACCCCGAAAAGCGGCGTTTTATTGTTATTATCCTGTATTGCAGCGATCGCTGGTGTGGGTTGTGTCTTTGAAATTAGTTCAGGAGAACCGGATTTAGGCAATACCACCACTGGCTTAATTCTAGCGGCAAGTGTGCCACTAACAGCCCTATTTTTTTGGGCGGCGGTTAAAGACACGAGAGCCAATTACAAATAGAATAACTTCCCCTCGGTTATGGGAAAATTGGCATAATTTTCATGAGCAGAAGAGAGAAGCAAATTCTCTCTTTTGTTTTTTTAATTACAGGGCAAATTGCCAGAAAAAGTTACTACTTTTCAGTATCTTATCATCTTTTATGACAATCAATTATATGCCGACCGGTGAAAACCTGATTAGGTACAGATTTCCCCCCTCTCTTCTAAGTAGGTGGGTGGAATTAAACATAAGATGAACGTAGGTTGGGTTGAAGCATGAAACCCAACGCCCGATTATGTTACGCTACCGCTAACCCATCCTACAAAAATTGTGCCTCCCTACTTATATCCGCAATCTAGAATGATAAAATAGGTGAAGTTCAAAGCATTATTCATTAGCTATGACCACAACCTACAAAGTAGAAATTTCCCATTTAGGAACAACACAAACGATCGAAGTTAGGGAAGATCAAACTATACTACAGGCGGCCTACGATGCGGGGATTGACTTACCCAGTTCTTGCAATGCGGGCGTATGTACTACCTGCGCCGCTCAACTTTCCCAGGGTAGCGTCGAACAAGGTGAGGGCATGGGATTATCCCCCGACCTGCAAAAAGAAGGCTATGCTTTGTTATGTGTGGCCTATCCTCGCTCGGATATTAAACTGGAATCTGGCAAGGAAGAAGTAGTTTATCAACGTCAATTCGGAAAACCCTAGGCCAAACTGGGGTTAAGACGGGAAATTTTCGGGGGGTTCCCCCCAAAAAACCAGATTTTGAGCCAATAGAACCAGCAAACCCTAACTAATAAGGGAGAACTTTTGCTCTCTACCCTTGAGGGCCGCTTTCATGAAACCAGAAAAGAGGGGATGAGCTTTATTGGGACGAGAGCGAAATTCGGGGTGAAATTGGGTAGCAATAAAGAAAGGATGTTTTGGTAGTTCGATAATTTCCACCAAACGACCATCGGGAGAAGTGCCACTCACCAGATAACCAGTCTCGAAAAAGAGACTACGATAGGCATTATTGAACTCGTAACGGTGACGATGGCGCTCATAGATAACCTCTTGACCGTAGAGAGAGAAAGCCAGACTATCGGGATTTAAACGACAGGGATAGAGACCTAAGCGCATTGTTCCCCCTAAATCCACCACATCTGCCTGTTCTGGCAGTAAATTAATCACTGGATTGGGTGTATCCTCTTCAAATTCGGAACTATTGGCCCTTTCTAATCGGGCCACATTGCGACCCCATTCGATAATCGAACACTGCATCCCTAAACAGAGACCCAAAAAAGGAATATTATTGACCCTAGCATACTCGATCGCCTTAATTTTGCCATCCACACCCCTAATACCAAAACCACCGGGTACAACAATACCGTCAACACCGCTTAAATGAGCTTCGGCCGAATCGTTATCCACATCTTCAGCACTTACCCAACGCAATTCTATCTCGCTATTAAGGGCAATAGCAGCGTGTTTAAGGGCCTCTACCACCGAGAGATAAGCATCCCCCAACTGCACATATTTCCCGACGATAGCTATCTCTAATTTTTGACTGGGGGATTGCATCTGTCGGATGAGATTTTCCCACTCCTCCAGATGGGGGTATCGGGGACTGAGGTTTAATAATTCTAGGGTTTGTTGCGCTAATCCCTCTTTTTCCAGATTAAGAGGCACTTCGTAGATACTGCTGGCATCCTGAGCAGTAATCACCGATTCCACTGGCACATCACAGAAAGCTGAGAGTTTTTCTTTTAATCCCGGTTGTAGGGGTAGATGACAACGACAGACTAACACATCCGGTTGAATACCGATCGATCTTAATTCCTTGACCGAGTGTTGCGTCGGTTTCGTTTTCATCTCCTTCGCGGCCGGAATCCAAGGAATTAGGGTAACGTGCATATAAACCACGTTATTTCGACCCACATCCTTCCTAAATTGCCTAATTGCTTCTAAAAAAGGCAGGGATTCGATGTCTCCCACCGTACCACCAATTTCTGTAATGACAATATCGGGGTTGGTATCTTTGGCCACCCGGAGAATCCTTTCCTTGATTTCGTTGGTAATATGGGGAATTACCTGCACAGTTCCCCCCATATAAGCACCACGGCGCTCTTTATTCAATACCGCTTGATAAATCGAGCCAGTAGTCACGCTATTGAGACGGGAGAGTTCCGTATCGGTAAAACGTTCGTAGTGGCCAAGGTCGAGGTCGGTTTCGGCCCCATCATCGGTGACAAATACCTCTCCGTGTTGAAAAGGACTCATCGTGCCTGGATCCACGTTGATATAGGGGTCTAATTTCAGAATTGAGACGGAATAATCCCGACTTTTCAACAATCTTCCCAAACTAGCAGCGACAATTCCTTTCCCAATACTGGAGACGACTCCCCCAGTAACAAAGACAAATTTACTCATAAAATTCTTCCTGCGATCGATTATACCTAGCAAGGGGTGAGAGTTTTCGGGATGCGGCGGTGTCATTTTCCCAGATTTCATTATAGCTGGATGATCTATACCCCGATCCTCGTTTTAGCTCCCTCTCGAAAATCTATTGCACCACAGCCTTTAGTCACCTTCATCCCGATCATGTAAATTTTCCGCTACAATCGAGAGTACTAAGACTCAGGCAATTGTAAAGTAATATTAATGATAGATTTTAATACCCTCGCTGAATTTTCCCGCAACTATTGCGTCTCGATTTGTGCCTTTTTAGTACCCGCTAACTTAGTAACCACCCTTTTAACGGTTCTTTTTCTCTATTTCGGTCGTCCTACCCGTCAAATCTTCCCCATTGCTTCCCTAGCTTTGTTGTTCGCTGTCACCATGTTTCTCCACGTCGCCACTTGGTTAATGATTGGTGTGGTTATGGCCCCCACTTTTATCCTCTTTGGACTGGGTTTAACCTGTTTTGTGATCAATCTTCAAGCCATCAGCGATCGCCAAAGTTTGGAACAGTTATTACACACTGGTGTTAGTCGTCTGGCCCGCTCTTTCAACTAAGGAAAAGCGCCAAGACTTCCCACTTCCCACTTCCCACATAGTTGAACCAAGAGGCTAATCTTGATGCGTCCAAGAGCGATGAGCCAGACGCAAACCCCAATCGAGCAGATAACCAATCGCACCAATAACGAGAATCACTGCCATCAACTCTGAATAAGCGAGTCGATCGCGTGTATCGAGAATATAATAACCCAAACCCGCACTAACCCCCAGCATTTCCGCCGGGACAAGAACGATCCAGATAATACCTATAGCCAAACGAAAACCAGTTAAGAGATGGGAGAGGATCGCAGGCAGAATAATCTGGAAAACCGTTTCCCCTTGGGTAGCACAGAGACTGCGGGCTAAAGTCAACCAAGAGCGATCAACCGCGTTAACCCCGGCAGCCGTATTGAGAAGGATCGGCCAGATAGCCGCCACCGTCAGCAAAAAATACACGGGTAGATCACCAATTCCCAAAACCATCACCGCTAAAGGCATCCAAGAAAGGGGCGAGATCATGCGTAGAAATTGAAATACAGCCGACAAAGCCGATTCAAGGGAGCGATACAACCCGATTAATACCCCCAAAGGCACACCGATGGCACTAGCGAATCACCACCTACAAGATCGGCTAAACCTTTCTAAAAAATAGAAACCATATTAAAATAATTCCTCCTCCACCAAACCACCATATCATTGGATTATCATCTTGTTTTTGGGAAGGAGGAGTATTTTTCTTCTTGCCCGTTTGGGCTAATCTTAAGTCTGTTAGCGGTAGAGAAGATAAATCAAACATAACATGAGCAGAAAGATTGTCTTGAGCTATCACTTTTGATATTTTACCATCGGTCATAAATACAGGCAAAAATAACAAAAATAAAGCAAAAGGTTTTGCTATCAAATTGGGTTTATTGTACATTTTTAGTCTCCTGTTAGTCATTAAAAAACCAAGCTTTAACCACTGAAATCGGTACGGAGATAAAAGGATTTGACTCAAAAGCTTTGACTAAACTATCAGATCCAGCTTCTAAGGCTTTTGAAAAGCGGACTTTGAAATTTGAGTTGCTATCTATCTTTCCTTTTAATTCAGTTTTGAGAAGATATTGCTTTACGCTTTCGTCAGCAGATTGATGTTTGTTCGCCAATTCCTCAAGTATCAGTTGAAGAGTGTCTTCCACATCTAATACGTCTGACTTTGTTTTATCATTGATGTTTAGGTGAGAATAAACGGTACTGTCCTTGGCGAAGCCAACTCCAAAGTTGCCGCTCATATTTATGGAATCTCCATTACCCCGGATATTTTCTTTGTTCGTATCACTCATTGTTTAGACCTTGATTAATTGAATAAAAATTGAATGTGGAATTCTACATATAGCGGTAAGCGCTTGAGTGAGATACAAACCAAGCTTTGCCTAGCATGGTTTATAGCTCGTGACACTGTACCTCATACGACTGCACACCGCTATAAGTTAATTTTGGTTAATATTGATTTCTCCTTTTGAAAAACCAGATCCAAAGTTGCCGCTCATATTCACGTAATCTCCATTCATTTGGATTACTTGAGAATAAGAACGATTACCTCGCCTAGCCTCTGCAATTGCATTTTTAAGAGCATCCACCACTTGATCTATTTTTTCTTCTTCTCGGCTAGAAACTAAGACAATATACTCGTGTTTATGTCTCATTAAAACTGCAAATTTTCTCCCCGCAGACATAAGAGTTATCATATTAGTTTTAAGACCTACTTTTGTTGTGCGATCAATGTCATTTGTCGTATAGCTTGAACCTCCAACTGTTATCCAATCAGAAGTGATCTCTAATGAAATTTGTTTGGCCATAACTTAATAATCTTAAACTGAGTGTGATCATCAATTTCCTAGATAATAACTAAGAGCATCCCACTTTTGCAATAAGCAATTGTACTTAAATGCGAAATGCTTAGATAGCAAGCCTTTTCGGGAGTTCATAGATTTTTAACGGTTCTCTAAATTGTGTGATTCAAACCAGAATTGTTACTACAAAAGCCTTCTTCCCATTCTGAGCATTTATACTCATTACATAATTGGGATGTTCCCCATGATAACTGTGTTTTTAGCTAATTGTCGAGTTACTGCAATCATTCTAAGGTAAAAGGGCGGGGGATTGAAAGACGATCGAGCTGCGGATGTCTGGTGCTTGTAGGGGTCGTGAGTGCAATTGTATTTCTCCGCCATCGGCACTTTGCAAACCAGCGGCGGTAGCAAGGAGGGTAGATTTACCGCAACCACTGGCTCCGAGCAAACAAACCACCTCACCGGAGCGCACCTGTAGGTTAATATCCTCAAAAACGGTACGGTAGCCATGGCGGGTTTTATAGCGTTTGTGGAGATTTTTGAGGGTGAGGACGGGGTAATCAGTGGCGATACTCATTCCCTCACCCCCGCTCGATCGAGTTCGCCAGGGAGAATTTTATCGGTAGCGGACTGACGTTGTAACTCTCTTTCTAGTTGAATCAGGCTCGGAGTTAACACTGGTAAAAAGGCGACCTCGCGCAGCCGTCGCGCCGTGTCGCTATTACGAAAATAGCCTTTTCCTCCCTTAATTTCCGCTTCTAACCATACGGATTCCACCGCTAACCGGGTAATGTCCACTCTGAGGGTGAATAGTTGGCGTGTCCCTCCGAGATCGAAGCTTTCTAGGGTGCTGAATTGCTCGATTTTCTTTTCTAGACGAGTCAGACGCTCCCGGGCGCAGAAATAACGATCGCTGGCTACCGCGGCCTTTCCCCCTAAACTTTTCTCTGTCTCCCCAAGGGATTTACGCGTAATGCCAAGGGCCAGTCCGCATTGTAACAGCAAGAAACAGGGGCGGACTGAGGGTAAAAATTTTGCTGCTTCCAAGCTGATAATCCAGTCGTGAGATAACTGAACTCGATCGAATTCAAGGGTACTGGTGCGGGAAGCTTGTAAACCCAATAATTGTAGGTCTTCACCCCGTTTTAACCCTTTTGCGAAGGAGGGAAGGGCGAGGATAAGAGTTTGTCCAGATGTGGTTTGAGCGGCAACGGCTACTATGAATTCTCCCTTAGAGTCGAGGTTAGAGGCCCAGGGCAGGAAGCCATTAACAGTGACGTTTTCTCCTTCGATCTTTGCCTGTAAACGCAGCTCCTCGATCCCGCCGAGGTACTTCATGGCGTTGGAGAGTCCTGTGGCTCCGGCTATCTCTCCCTTGAGAACAGCAGGTAGAATTTTGTTTTGTAGGTAAGTGTTAAGCTTAGACGCATTTAAGTTTCCTACTCGTATCCCTATCTACAAGGCGTTCCAGGATATTAAAGTGCAATGTAAGTGCGTCTAAGCTTATTACTGGCGGCCAGATATTGAATGAAGACGCGCTGACACCAGAAAACAAAACCGGTGGTCAGGCAGCATTGGGACACAGCGGAGATCGCCTCTACTGCCTGTAATAAGGAGCCACCCCGCCCTCCTAAGCTTTCAGGTATAGCATAGCCGAACCAGCCCGATTCTCCTAGCTTGGTTAGGGCCGAACCGACGTTGAGATTAGCTGTACCGTTGTTGAGGTCAGTGGCTCTTTCTTCCAGAAAAGAAAGGATTTCGGAGCCTCGATCGAGCATAATTGTTTTCTCCTAGGGGTGAATATTTTCAATCGAGGTCAAACTATCTATCGGTGCGCCGACCACTTCTCTGGCTCTTTTTACCGCCGCTTCATCGGGACTATCGTAGAAACAGAGACATTTACTCAAGTCTTCGCAAATATATGTACGCTCGAAACTGACTTCCGGCACTTGAGCATAAAGGGGGGTTTTCTCCGCTTTTCGTTGCAGGTAAGTTTCCATCGTTAGCCCCGGTGGTAAATTCCACTGTACTAGATAGTTGGCTTTGTCTTTGCGCTCTCGCACAGTGGCTAAGTCCTGCCCAATCAAGCGCATTTCCTTGATTAGTTGCCAACTTAGCCCAGCGTTTTCTAGTACTTGTTCGAGGGAGGCGCGATCGATCGCTTTGATAATCAGGAATAACCGCCCCTCTGTCCCACCGATTAGGGCCTCGATTAACTCTCCCTGGGATTTTGAGGCGAGTGTGGCAATGCGCGACCATATCTCGCTCACATCTTCTTTTGTCCTTTCTTGTTGATCATCCTCTACTAGATATAGAGTCATAATTCATCTGAAATACATTTACAATACATTTGAGTTTACTGCCTTGGGGAAAAAAAAGCAATATTTTCAAGCGCATGAAAACGCCGCGGCCAGAACCCTTGCCTTGGCTGATATGCGTGACCCGATTGATAACCGCCCTTATCTGGCTGAATTTTTTTTCGGCCAAAGACTTGACAAACTCCAAAATTTCTGCTAACCTTGTAGTATAATGGGAATCCGTGTCGGCCTACGACCCCCCTTTTTAACTCTTTCTCAAGAATAAAAATTTTAACCCGAATTGCAGGTAGTAGCTAAACTAAGAGCAGTACCACGGGAAACGGTGATTATGGAAGTTATTTGTACGCGTCCCCACTGTCCGAAACCGCGTAATCAGTGCCTAGACCTAGACGATAGCAATCTTTTAACCTCGATCGAGCAGAAATATTGTATTACTTGCGGGATGCCATTAATTTTGGGGGGACGTTATTTACCGGAACGTCTATTGGGACAAGGGGGATTTGGTGCGGCATTTTTAGCAGTAGATCGTTATAGTCCCAAAAAAGCTAAATGTGTACTCAAACAATTTCAACCTTCTGGTAATTTAAGTCCCCAAGCTTTAGAAAAAGCGAAAAACTTATTTTTTCAAGAAGCGCACGTTTTAGAAGATTTAGGCCGAGAACATCCCCAAATCCCCGAACTCTATGCTTTTTTCCCTTTAAAAGTCAAGAATCAATTAACGGGAGAAGAAGAGCAATTTTTCTATCTGGCCCAGGAATATATCGACGGTAAAAACTTAGAAGAAATTCTCCAGCAGCAACAAAAACCCTTTCAAGAAAGTGAAGTTAAAAACATTCTCAAAGAATTACTTCTTATCCTCAAATTTATTCATGAAAATGGTTCCATTCACCGGGATATAAAACCATCTAACATCATGTTATCCAAAAATGGCCGCCTCTATTTACTCGATTTTGGGGCAGTAAAACAGGCGACTAATAACCCTAGTAATACACAAGAGAAATCCACAACAATTTACTCAGCTGGATTTGCACCTCCCGAACAACAATTAGGCAATCAGGTATCGGCATCCACAGATTTATATGCCCTAGCAGCTACCTGTGTTATACTCTTAACTAATCGCGATCCTGATGATCTATACGATCCGCAAAAACAGGTCTGGAATTGGCAAAATTATGCCCCTAATATCAGTGCAGATTTAGCCCAAGTATTCAATAAAATGTTACTAGCAAATCCCTGGGATAGATTTCAATCCTGTGGAGAAGTTTTAACCGCTTTAAATCCTCCTCCCCCATCTCCTCCACCTTCCCCAATTCCCCCATCTTCCCCCTCTCCAATTCCTCCATCTCCAATTCCTCCATCTCCTCCACCCTCTCCAATTCCCCCATCTCCTCCGGTGATTAGAAAAACTTCCCGCTTTTCTCTTGGGGAAACTTTCGCTAATGCTGCCTTTGCGGGGTTTGAAGGGACATTATTAGTAATTGCCTTAAATAGTTTAGTTCCCTCGGCAGGAATTGTCATCGCCTTTATGATCTTAGGTGGCTTAGTTTTGGCATTATTTAAAAAAGTGATTGAAGGGAAAGATTTACCGATTCTAGCCGCAATTACCCTCGTTTTCCTGTTAATTCCGCAACTGCAAGGAACTCTAAGTTTTCCTGAAATTGCTATCATTGCCGTGATGGCAGCCATTGGAGCCATTGCTATTACTGCCTTTTTCCGGTTAATATATCAGATAATTTTGCGATTATTTTAAAACCCTGAAAGTTGCCAAATTATCATCAGTACCGCCGGTAATCGTGCCACCGAGGTCTAAAATAGTTTGCAGATAGTCGAGGACTTCCTGAGAAATTAACTCACCCGGCATCAAAACGGGAATACCGGGAGGATAGGGACAGATAACATCAGCACTAAGACGATCGAGGGCATTTTTCCGGGATAATATCTCTGTAGGGGCAAAAAAAGCCTTTCTAGGAGAAATAGCCAAATTTCCCATGACTGGGGCAGGAGTCAGGGGTAAACTGGTAGAGGAAGGAGATTGAAGGGATTGAAAAGCAGTAATGAGGCGATTAATGTGTTCGCGATGGTTGCCGATGGAGATAATAAAAGTAAGTTGGCTTAAAGTCGGTAATTCTGCGGTGACAGCGTATTTTTCTCGCAAAATATCGTCTATTTCGTAACCAGTTAAGCCAAAATCTTTGACAATTACCGTTAAACGAGTGCGATCGAACCAGTGACAACCCGGGATAGAATGGGGAAAGTCTAAAACAGAGATATTAGGAATTTTATCGAGTTCTTTTCGGGCAGTAGCGGCTAAATCGAGGGTTTTGGTCAGTAAATCTAGTCCTTGCGTCGCCATTTGCTTTCTAGCACTATCAAGGGAAGCGAGAAGCAAATAACTAGGGCTAGTGGTTTGAACTAATTGTAAGGCTCGATCGACTTTTTCGGAACTAATGCGATCGCTTTTTAAGTGTAACATCGATGCTTGAGTTAAGGCCCCTAAAACCTTATGGGTGGACTGAATAGCCATATCGGCGCCGAGAGACAGGGCAGCCGGAGGTAAATCGGGATGAAAGGCAAAATGCGCCCCGTGAGCCTCATCGACGAGCAGCGGGATAGAATAATGATTGGTAATCTGGGCGATAGTTTTTAAGTCACAGCAAACCCCTTGATAGGTGGGAGAGACTACCATCACCGCTTTAGCGTCGGGATGGAGTTTCAGGGCATTTTCGAGGGATTGGGGGGTTATATTTAAATTTAGATCGATAGTGGGATTATATTCGGGATTGATAAAGATAGGTTGCGCCCCAGAGAGAATTAAGCCCGAAATTGCCGATTTATGAATATTTCTCGCCAAAATAATTTTATCTCCCTCGCCGCAAGTGGCTAAAATCGCCGCAATAATGCCACAACTGGAACCATTGACTAAAAACCAGCTTTTATCTGCCCCAAATGTCTCGGCTGCTAAAATTTGCGCTTCTTTAATCACTCCCGTCGGGGCAAACAAATTATCCAGGTCGGGTAATTCGGGTAAATCGGCTTTAAAAACGCTTTTTCCCAGTAAATTACTTAAATCTTCCCCGATTCCTTCCCCCTGCTTATGCCCTGGCGCATAAAATGGTACATCTAAACTATTGACTTTTTTTTGCAGTTGTGATACCAATGGAGCGGATTCTGGCGAAGGCATTTTGGGAAGGGAGTGGGGGGTTTGTCATTAACTATCTGTGCCTAACATTTGCAGTTTATATAAACTAGCGTAGAGGCCGTCTTTAGTTAATAAATCTTCATGGGTTCCCGATTCGACTAATTCCCCGCGTTTAAGGACAAGAATTCGATCGACATCGCGAATAGTAGAGAGACGATGGGCGATAATAATAGCAGTACGATCGACTAAAATCTGTTCTAAAGCTTCTTGAATTAATACCTCTGTTCCCACGTCTAAACTAGCGGTAGCTTCATCTAAAACTAGAATTTCGGGGTTACGAATAGCGACTCTTGCAAAAGCGAGTAATTGTTTTTGTCCTCCCGATAAATTTGCGCCCCGTTCCCGTAAAAGAGTATGATAACCGTCGGGTAACTCCTCGATAAAGTGATCGATATTAGTTAATTTAGCCGCTGCCTTAACTTGCTCAAAATCATAATTTTCTCCCAAAGTAATATTGCGAGTAACATCTCCAGCAAAGAGAAAAGTTTCTTGGAGAATGACACCGATATAACGTCTTAATTCCGCTTGGGGAAGATAACGGATATCGATACCATCCACTAGAATTCTGCCCTTACTCGGTTCATAAAGACGACAAAGAAGACGAATAATCGAACTTTTTCCTGCACCAGTGGGACCGACTAAAGCGACTTTTTCTCCGGGATTAATGGTAAAATTGAGACCTTTTATAATATATTCATCGGGTTTATAACCAAACCAAACATTTTCAAAAATAATCTCGCCAGTTTTAAGTTTTTCGGGAAAATAAAGCTCTTTATAATTGTTATAATCTTTGATTTCAATGGGAATACTGATTAATTCCCCAATGCGTTCAATAGCAGTAAAACCCGATTGAAACATGGTAAATTTTTCGGCAAACTGACGCAGGGGATTAAAGAGACGTTGGGAGAATAAAATAAAAGCCGATAAAACCCCAAAATCAATGGTTTTCTGGAGAACCAAAATTCCGCCTAACCATAATACTCCTCCCACGGCAATTAATCCGATCCATTCCAAAGTAGCTGAGACAGCCGAATCATAAAAAATTGTTTTATCTAGGGATTGACGATATTGAGTATTGGTAGTGCGAAACATTTCAGCGTTAAAGCGTTCGCGGCGAAATAATTGAACAATATTAACTCCGACTACATTTTCCTGTAATTGGGCATTAAGTTTTGATAATTCCTCGCGTACTTGATAGTTAGCGCTGCGGTATTGTTTTTGAAAAAAGATAATTAAAGCGGTGACGGGAAATAACATCAACACCAACAATAGAGCTAATTGCCATTGCAGGGTAAACATGGTGATGATAATAACTAAAATATTGACCAGATCACTGACAACTCCGATCGCCCCACTAGCAAAAACTTCTCCTAATGCTTCCACATCGCTGGTTAAACGAGTGACTAAACGTCCCACGGGAGAGCGATCAAAAAAACTAGAGGAAAGGGAGGTGACGTGGGTAAATAAATCTTCCCGGACATTAGCAGTAATTGACTGACCGACTTTCTGTACTAGATAACCTTGTGTTGTCCCTAAAATCAGTCGTAAAATAATCGAAACCGACAGGATAATAATTAGGGTATTAATGGCTGCTGTTAAGGGCATTTGAGCCAAAAAATCCCAAGTTTGTTCCTTTTGCAAAAGGGAGACCGCTTGACCGATAATTAAGGGTTGGACTGCCCCCGTGAGAGATAGGGGAAAAAGAAGTATTAATGACCAAAATAGCAGGGCTTTTTGCTTTTTTGCGTAGGGAAGTAATCTTAATAATAAGCTCCAGTCATTTTCTTTGACCGGAGGGGACACAGGGGAGGATGATAGACTCATGAAGGGATTTCCCATGAAATTCTGGGCAGCTGGGGAGAAATTACGCCCCTATTGTTAACTTTTCTAACAGGCGATCGATCTGAAAATGTTCCTCCATTAATTCTCGAATACCAGCGACTTTTACCTGTTCCTGTAAGCGAATCTTCCCGAAGGCCTGATCGACGATTTCCACGGTACTGAGAGTATCTAAATTTACCGAGAGAATCGGTACTTCTAAATCCTCGGCCCGGCCCAAAATCAGGGGATCTGGAGAGATGGAACCGGTTAAGATTAAACAGGTGGTGGAAGTTTCTAGGGCAGCTAACTGGAGGTCTGTGCGATCGCCACCCGTAATCACGGCCATATTTTCCCCCTTGCGAAAATATTCTAAAGCGGCGTTGACATTCATCGCCCCGATCGCTAAACTTTCTACCATCCAATCTAAACGATCGGGCCGACATAATACTTTGGCCCCCAAAAGATGGACAATTTCCCGAACACTAATACTACGCAATAATTTACTAGCGGGTAACAGTCCTAAAACTTCCACGCCTTGGCCCGCGAGATAGGGTTTCAGGAGGGATTGTACTTCCTCCCAATCATCGGTGGGAATATCGCTAATTACTACCCCCAGCAGCTGATTATTTAATTCCCGTTGCGCTTTCAGCAGACTATCGGCAATCAGGGGAGAACTATAGCGGGCCACCAATAGGATCGGAGTTTGGAGAATTTTGGCCATTTCCCCCATCGATAGCTGAAAAATACTGCCTTCCCAGAGAGTCCCCGGCCCTTCGAGGAGGGTAATATCACTGTGAATCCGATCGAGATAACCAGCAAGAATATTGCCGTAGTCCTGTTGATCTGCACCTTGCAGACGTTTAGCAACGGAATCCACATCTGTATAGATCAGGGGTAAGCGCAGCTGTTCGGGGGATAATTCTAATAATTGCCGAATAAATTCTACATCCTCATCGACCAATTGCCCATCGACGTAGCCCGGACAATTGCCCACTGGTTTGCCGTAACTTATCTCTAGTCCTTTTTGCCGCAAGAGATGCGCTAAACCGACGATAGTTCCCGATTTACCACTGAGGGGTTCCAGGGAAGAGATAAGTATAGATTTGGCTGATTTCGCCACGATTTGCTCCTTTTTAACCCGTAAAATCCCGACTTTTATTCTTCAAATCGCAGCAGTTTCCGATAAAATCCCTGCGAAAAGTCGGCTGAACCTAGCTGCTTAAAGGTTTTAATCGCATCGATGAGATATTCGACCAACTCGGCGTTAATAATCGTCATCTCATAGCTTAGGTCGGCCTGTCCTTCAAATTGTAAACGACAACGGGTCAATTCCGAGGGCAATTTTGATACATACCAAGACGCCACAAAGGGAATCCCTTCACTGTTTTCTATGCGACGACGACCTTCTAAAGATCCGGCTTGATACAAAGCGATCGCATAGGGCAGGATACTATGTTTGTCCTTGGCATAGTAGGGCATATATACTACCACATCGGCCTTATCGGCGGGTTCTAATTGTTCGATAGTTGGCATAATTTACTTAATTCTCTGGTTCACGGCCAAGTTACCATTGACACTGATATTTTCCATATATTTTAACCGATCGCCCCAGGAATCTCCTGAGGGAGAAAATAGGCAGAATTGACCACCAGATCATCCTTCTATACTAAGATGTCTATCGGCTATAACCGGCATACTAACCCGAAAAACCGTGCCGGGGTAGGGGGAACTTGTTGGCTCGGGATTGGGACTGATAAATTCGAGCGTCCCCCCCATGCTGGTAATTAATTCTTTGGCGATCGCTAAACCTAATCCTGTACCCGGTATATCTCCCCCTGCTTGCACTCCCCGGTAGTGACGTTGAAAAATTCCTTCTTGATCGCTCGTCGGGATACCATAACCCGTGTCTTTAAAAACAATTTCTACACTATTCTTAACATTATGCACCTCGACGGTGACTTTTCCGCCAGCAGGAGTATATTTGAGGGCATTATCAATTAAATTACTGAATACTTCCCGCAAACCAGGGATATTGGCCCGAATAAGTGGTATATCTTCCCCGTGAATCGTTTCTAGACTGAGATTTCTCTCTTTGGCTACCGCTTGGGCCGAAAGGAGCAGCGGATCGAGAAGATCATGGAGATCGATCGGAGTTAGTTGGCCGCTGCCAGCAGGTAAGAGAAAGGCGGTGGGGGAAGATTGCGCTTGCAGGAGAGGAATATCGACGGTGGGGTAATTTTCGCTTTCTTGCTGAATTTGTCCCTCAAATTCGGCAATTAAGTCGCGAACTCGATCGCTTTCTCTCAGGATACCAGTAATGGCGGGATCGTTACCCTCTTCGGCTAAAAGCCTTTTGAGTAGAAGTTTACCAAAGGTTTTTAAAGCGGTGAGGGGATTGCGGATTTGATGGAGAAAGGTATCGAGACGCTGTCGTTGCCATTGTCGATAATAACGTTCTTCTCCCAATTGGCGATCGAGTACACAGGCCAAAGCGAGGGTTTGGGTGATTTTTTCCATCTGGGTTAATTCCCAACTTTGCCAAGGTCGTTTTTCTCGGGTTGTCACCAGTAATCCGATCATGCCCTCTTCATACATTAAGGGTAAAAACAAGCGATGACCGCTGACGCTCTCCTGATTACCCCAGAGGTGGGATAAATCTTCTAACTTAACCGCAGTTAACAAGTCGGCTGCTGGTTGCTCTGGTTGTAAGGAAAGCCGCTTTTTTTGGGGAGAAGGGGGGTTAAAAGGCGGACAAACAACGACTGGGATTAAATTACTCGATAAAGGTTCAGTTAAATAAACTGCACTTCTGTCCGCTTCCATTTGCTCCCGCAAAAGTTCCATCTGCACTTGACAGAGGGCAATAAAATCATCACTCAGGGGAGTCCGGGAGGGGGAGGAGAAGAGCATACCAAGAAAGTAAAAAGTAAAAAATCAGAAAACCTTGATCAAGCTAGGGTTGCCAGTTTTATTTCCCAGTTGACAGGGGAGAGAATGTCCCTCCCCTTGGGTCGAGGGCAACCGGCAAAAAGCAGTTAGAACAAGGGTTTGGTCACTATTTTCGGGGTGGATCACGGTATGTATTAACAAAAGTTTAAGAATAATAAGTTTTGTATCGATATTTGTGGGTGTGTTTTTGTCAGAAAAACTTAAACCTAGTCTCAGTCTAGCTTCTAGTCAAACTTGTCTGTAATTGGGTTTGTGAGAGACACTTGATTTCTTGGTCTAGAAGGGATATAATCGCTACGGCTTTTGTAACTATCATTACAACGATTAGCCAGAACAGGAGGTAATTGGGTTGGCCAGAAAACGGAAACGTAAAAGTCGCCGTCGTCAAGAAGGACGTAAGATACTTGAACTTGTACCCCAGTATAGTATTGAAAGTGGCGAGGATAAACCCGTAACTGCGGCGCGTAAGTATATTCAAGCTATAGGCATTAGCCCACCAGCTTTATTGATTGTTAAGCGTAACGAGCATACAACCGATCGCTATTTCTGGGCTGAAAAAGGACTGTTTGGAGCGCAATATGTGGAGGAAAACCACTTCCTTTTCCCAAGTTTGCGCGACCTGCAGCCCCAGCCCCAGCCCGTCAAAGCACCGGTAGCAGTTGCCAAATAACTCAAAGGACTATTGATCATATCATGGAAAGTAAACTCGTTTACGGAAAAGTAAACGAGTTTTTTTTGTGCATAAGAGGAGAGGGGAGCTTTTTTTCAGTGAACAGTAAACAGTAATCAGTGAACTGAAAACTCACATCTGATCAGTGATTCAAAGCTGACGACCGACGAATGTTACGATTGTTACAACATCTTGACATTAATTCTGATACCCTGACAATGTGTCAATCTGTGCAGTAATGGGGCAGAAACTCAAGTGGTATCGATCCATATTTCTATTGTTGAGGGCAACCCGCACTTGCGATCGCTATTAGCTTGGCATCTGCAACAGGCCGGTTATTTGGTTAACCAATCGGCAACCCTGCAAAGTGCGCGTCAAGCTTTCCTTCATCGTCAACCAACCTTAGCAATTATCGATTCCGACTTGCCGGACGGGGATGGAATCGAACTCTGCCGTTGGCTTTATCAACAAAAACAGTCTTTAATACTGATTCTCTCGGCCCGCAATAGCGAAAAAGACGTGGTCAATGGTTTAAAAGCCGGGGCCGACGACTACCTGAAAAAGCCCTTTGGAATGCAAGAATTTATGGCTAGGGTAGAAGTGTTAACTCGTCGTTTAGGCAGTAGGGCTGCTCCCCTACACTTGGATTATGGGCAATTAAAAATAGATTTAGCCCAACGACGGGTACAATTTCGCGGGGAGTATATCGAATTAACGCCCCAAGAATTTAGCCTACTCTACGTTTTAGCCCAAGCGGAGGGAACACCCCTATCAAGAGCCGATTTACTGCGTCGCGCTTGGCCCGAGGAAATTGATAATCCCCGGACAATTGATACTCATGTTCTCTCTCTGCGGAAAAAAATCGAAACCGATCCTAGACAACCTAATTTAATTCAAACCGTCCGCAACGTTGGCTATCGTTTCAATCTAGAAATGTTGGCCGAGATGACTTCAGCTTTAGAGGCCAATATTATTGCCCCCAGCAAAGGCAATCATAACGGTCATTCCATTAATAAAATTCCTGCTCACAATGTTAGTCGTTAATTCTGGCTTTGTCCGACTGATTAGCCGATTTTTGGACGAAATCGTCTCCTAACCACTGAATCGAAGTGAGGAGACGAAGGGCAAGTTAAACCCTAGTCACCATTGACCGATCCACTTGTTGCTGAAATTCCGTCAATAAACGCCGGAATTCGTCGCCCTCAATGGTTTCCTGTTCAATCAGTATATCCACCAAGCGATCAATCGCCACACGATTGTCAAGGATAAGTTTTGTTGCTAAATCGTGGCATTGCTTGACAAGTTCCCGTACTTGTGCATCAATTTTCGCCATCATCGCGAAAGAATGGTCGGGATGATAACCAGCGCCAGCACCCCCCAGATAGGAATTGCCCTCCTCCTCTAGAGCAATTAATCCCAATTCCGACATTCCCAGACGCGTTACCATCTGTCGGGCCAGATAGGTAATTTTTTCAATATCACTACCAGCGCCGGTGGTCACTTCATCCTCACCGAAGACACATTCCTCCGCCACCCGTCCCCCTAATAATCCCGCAATTCGGGCTAATAACTGGGAACGACTGGTTAAACCCTGTTCTTCATCGGGAGTGAACCAAGTTAACCCCTGCGCTTGACCCCGGGGAATCAGGGTGACTTTTTCCACCTGATCGTGGCCGGGACAGAGAGTACCGACAATCGCATGGCCGACTTCATGATAGGCGATCAAACGCTTGGCTTTACTATCAACTAAAGCGCGCCCTTCCATACCGGCCACAATCCGATCGATCGCATCGTTGACCTCCTCCATGGTAATCGCCTCTTTCCGCCGTCTAGCAGTAAAAATCGCCGCTTCGTTGAGCATATTAGCCAAATCTGCCCCAGTAAAACCGGGGGTGCGACGGGCGATCGCCGCCAGAGCCACATCAGCAGCCACCTTTTTATCGCGAGAATGAACCTCTAAAATGGCCAAACGTCCCTTACAATCTGGATAATCCACCACTACCTGTCGATCAAAACGACCCGGACGCAGCAAGGCCGAATCCAAAACATCAGGGCGGTTGGTGGCAGCAATGACGATAATGCCAGTATTTTCCTCAAAACCGTCCATTTCCGTCAATAATTGGTTCAGGGTTTGTTCCCGTTCATCATTACCTCCCCCATAACCGATCCCTCGTTGACGACCAACGGCATCAATTTCATCGATAAAAACCAAACAAGGGGCATTTTCCTGGGCTTTTCGGAACAAATCTCGCACTCGCGACGCACCAACCCCGACGAACATCTCCACGAATTCCGAGCCAGAGATGCTGAAAAAAGGTACTCCTGCCTCTCCTGCGATCGCTTTAGCCAGTAAAGTTTTCCCCGTCCCCGGTGGACCAATTAACAGGACTCCTTTCGGGATTTTTGCGCCAATAGCCGTAAATTTTTCCGGTTGTTTGAGGAATGTCACCACTTCCTCTAGATCTTCCTTGGCCTCATCCACACCCGCCACATCATTAAATTCTATGCCAGTTTTCGCCTCCATCTGAAACCGCGCCCTTGATTTACCGAAGTTCATCGCTTGACCGGAAGCATTAGCAGAACGACGGATAATAAACACCAATAATCCCAAGACGATAATAATCACTAACAGGTTAGTGAGAACATTGATCAGGGCTGAATTGTCAGTGCTGGGGAGAATGCCGTACTCAATTTTTTTAGCATCGAGTCTCTTGATTAATTCGGGATTTTGGTCAAATAAATTGACTTCTTTCGGGGAATCCTTGTCCGTTTGACCGACGAGGGTAACTGCTGCCTGCTGCAAAGAAGGATTGATTTCCACCTTTTTTACCTTGCCTTGCTCGATTTTCTCTAACAATTCACCGTAGGTGAGGGTATTTTGGTTTTTTTGACTCCAAGCAGGACTGACAGGGCCAAAGGTTTGCATAATCATCCAAGTGCTGACAATCCCTTTCCATACTGGCCGATGACCACGATTCTTAGCTGACTTGGCTCTAACTACGGTGAGCGGAGATTTTTGATCCATAATTGACTCTATATCTAGTTACCCTGTATTCATTGTGACAGATCGACTCGATCGTGACCACTGTTCTGTTTTCCCCCAAGCACGACCCTGAGGGCAAATAGTGATGACGGTATTAGGGGTCGAGAAGGTCGTCACCGACCTCCCCTCCCATTCAGAACCGTGCATGAGACTTTCACCTCACACGGCTCCTAGTTTGACTGTTCCCTTGTTAAGGATACAGCTTG
>VYKR01000066.1_pt1 | contig 23723 bp, 13 predicted proteins | sample 5109561 | NCBI WGS metagenome assembly VYKR01 (sample SAMN12291799, study PRJNA351875) | freshwater metagenome | isolation source: freshwater lake | place: USA: Michigan, Ford Lake | collected 2015-08-15
CACCGCGCCGGGCGCGAGCCGCTCGGGGCGGAGGGCGGTGCCCCAGTCGACCCAGCTCCGCGCGCGCACGGCGAAGGAGGGCGCGGCGATGCCCGCCTCCGCCAGGCACTGCGCCGCGAACACGCCGCACCAGGGCACGTCGTCGGCGTTGTAGATGATGCCGAGCACCTTGGTTCCCAGGCGCTTGGCCCAGCCCAGGATAGTCGGGTTGTTGGCCGGCCCGGGCGCCTCGCGGGTGCCGAGTTTCCGACGTCCGGCGGCGACCCAGGCGGGATCACGCGACTTGACCGACCGGGCGGCGGTCTTGGTGGCGGTGGCGATGGGGACGACTCCGGTTGGGGTAGGGGCGATGCGGGACCTGCCGCTCAGGCCCTGGGTGCCGTGACCGGCGGCGGCGCGGGCGGCGCATCGCCGCTCGCCAGCACCTCGTGCTTGTCCTCCTCCAGATAGAGGCGGCGCACCAGCACCAGCACGACGATGGTCAGCGGCGTCGCGAGCAGCACGCCCGCCACGCCGAACAGGATGCCCGCGGCGATGATGCCGAAGATCGTGATCGCGGGCGGCAGGTCGACCATCCGGTTCTGGAGAAGCGGCATGACAAGGTTGCCCTGGAGCTGCTGCACCAGCACCAGCACACCCAGCGTCCAGAGCCCGGTCGTCGTGTCCTGCCCAAAGGCGAGCACCACGGCGGGGATGCCCGCCAGGAGGATCCCGGCATAGGGCACGAACTCGGCAAGACCGGCGACCAGCCCGATCGCCCAGGCGGCGGGGACGCCCACCAGCCACAGCCCCAGCCCGGTGCCCACCCCGACGAACAACATGCCCAATGCCTGACCTTTCAGCCAATTGCGCAGCGAGATGGAGATCGCGTCCAGGGTCTCGGCCGCGGGCTTCTGCACCCGCGCGGGGATCAGCCGCAACAGCCCGCCCGCGTAGAGCGTCGGCTGGGCCGCGAGGTAGAGGCCGCCCACCAGCACGATCGCCAGCCCCGACAACGCGCCGCCCACCGCCGCCAGCGCCGTGGTCGCGGCATTGACGATCGTCTGCGCGCTCGGCGCCAGGCCCTGCGCCCGTTCGAGCACGGCCGCGCCGACTGGCGACCGGCTCAGCCGCGCCTGGAAGTCCGCCCAGGCGGCGGGCAGGCGTTGGGCGAGCTCGGCGAACTCGCCCTGCATGGTGGCCCCGAAGAACCAGATCGCGCCGCCGATCAGCCCGAGCAGGCCGACCACCGTCAGGAACAGCGCGACGCCGAAGGGCAGGCGCGTGCGCCGACGGATCGCGTTCGTCACCGTGAGCAGGATGAGCGAGACCAGCGCGCAGGCGAAGAGCAGCAGGAGCAGGTCGACCAGCACCCAAAGCATGTACGCCGCCGCCGTGGTCGCCAGGACGACGATGGTGGCGCGAAACACCCGGCGCTCCGGCGTGTCGCGCGGGGTCGGCACCGGCACCGCCTCCCGCCGGATCATCTCGGCCTGTTCTTCGAAATTGGGCATGACGTGGCGACGATCCCCGGTTCGCTAAGTTCCGCGCGCCGGTGGCCACCTGCCTAAGCGCCGGGGCGTCACGGCGCCGGTCTTCACGGCCGGTGATGTGATGGGCGGATCGCTTTCCGTTAATCGCCGCCACATCACGCAAGCGATGGTGACCGAAGAGGCATCACAAGCGCCAGCTAAGTCGTTATAGAACAGCGCGCGTTTGCAGCATGCCTTTGCGAAGGTTTCCAGACTTCTGTTCGACCCTGTCTCTCTCGACGGGGCCGACCACCTAGCCCCTTCGCAAAATGAGTGGCCCTAGGCGATCAGGTGCTGAGCAATCAGTGTAATCACCGAGGGAATCCGTCGGACCGCAACCTGCCTGCCTGACATGCCGGCTCATCTAGAAATACGGTGCCCGGTCGCTCTCTGTTCTTTCGCGTTTCCGGTTTATCCGCAACCGTACGGCTCTCTGGACAGTGTGCGAATCTTACAATACCCAAGTGGCCTTGAGATCGGCGGGGGGTCCTCTGATCACACAATGTTCAGGGGCGTTCATGCGCATTCATCCGCTCGTTCAAGTTCTGCGTTCGTCGGCCGCCATCGGCGCGCTCGTGTTGGGTGCGGCTGAGGCCAACGCCGCCTGCACCACTGTCAACGGGGTCGTGACCTGCCGCGATGGCAACACCAGCGACCAGGTGAACGCGTCGGTCAACAGCGCGCCGCCACCCTCGGTCTCGCTCGTCATCGCCGAGGGCGCGACCGTGACGCGCGGGGCGGCGCAAAGCATCAACCCGAGCACCTTCCGGTTTCCCGGCGCGATCGGCTACACCAATAGCGGCGTGGTCGGCGCGGCGAACGCGAACGTCGACTTCTTTTATTTCGGGACGTCCGGCTTCAACGGCGTCGCCGTGCCGGCGAATACCTTCACCTTCACGAACAATGGCATCCAGAACGGTTCCATCTCTGCCTTCAACATCGGCGGGGCGATCAGCGGGACCAATAGCGGGACGGTGACGCGCGGCATTGACCTGCGGGGCGTGGGCGCGATCGCGTTCACCAACACGGGTAGCGTGTTCAACACCGGCACCTTCGGCGGCGGACCAGCAATCACGCTCAACTCGTCCCTCTCCACCTCGCAGATTGGGTCGGACGGCGTGTCGCGGTCGAGCGAGACCGGCGGGGCGGTGACCGCCACGATCGGCGGGTCGGTCGGCATCCCCGCGACGGCGTCGGCGGCGTTCCAGCCGCAGGGCGTTTCGGTGCGCAGCGTGGGCGGCGTCGTGCTTGCGGTCGACGGTCGGGCCGGCGCGGTCTCGGCTTCTTCGTCCGGCAGCGCTTCCGAAACCTTCTTCCGCTTCACGGGTACCGGTAACACCAGCACCTCTATCCAGAATTCCGACAGCCGTTCGATCGGTGCGGATGCGCAGGTCACGATCGGCGCAACCGGGCGCGTGACCAACCTGTCTGTCTCGTCCGGCCCCGGCATGGCTACCGTTATCGTGAACGGCACGGTCGAGGGTGACGGTTTCAGCGGCGTCAACGTGAACGCGAACGGCAGCGTGAACAGCTCGCGCTTCAGCAACACACAGACCTTCGCCCCGTTCACCCAGGATAACAGTTCCAGTGGAGCCAGCCGAGCGACCGGTGGTGCGGCCCTTGCCGAGATTTCCACGACCGGCCGCGTGGACGGCGGCGTTTCCGCGTCGAGCAACGCCGGTTCGGCGACGGTCCTTGTCGCCGGGCGGGTCGAAGCACTCAATGCCCAGCTGTCGGCGTCCTCCACGGGCGTGAACTCCGCGAGCCAGAGCCGCTTCGTGTCGCGCGCGGACGGCACCAGCGAGGGTAACAGCAGCGCCACCCAGTCGCGCTCCGGCGGAGCCGCGCTGGTGGCGGTCGCATCCACTGGCGAAGTCGGCGTTAGCTTTCTGTCGGCGACCGGGGACACCTCCGCATTGATCGACAATGCCGGCCTCATCCGCGCCAGCGTGTCGGCGAGGAGCGACGGTTTCGTCGACTCGGCGAGGTCCAACAGCAACGGGCGGACGATCACGACCGATGCCGCCGGCGTCCGTACCGAGGTCAGCCGTTCCGAGTCGACGTCGACGACCGAGAATCTGGGCGGCACGGCCACGATCAACAATCGTCTGGACGCGACGATCCGAGGAACGGTGCAGGCCAGCGGCACGCGCGGCGCTACGCTGGACAATGCCGGCACGATCGCGGGGAGCGTGTTTCTGGACTCGAACGGATCCCGCACCGTTTCGGCGAATACCAACAACTCGACTGCGACGACCACGCCGGTCAGCGGTGGCGGCAGCACCTTCACCAGCGTCCAGGACTCGTCCAACAGCTCCAGCTCGCGTCCGACCGGCGGCGGCGTGACCGGCATTTATAGTGGAACCGTGGGGGTCGCGCAGACCAACGGCACCCCCGCTTTCGGTCAGGTGTCGCAGAACGGTACCACGGCGAGCACCGCCACCGTGACTGGTACGATCCTGTCGGACTTCTTCGGTAATGCCGCCGGGCAGAACCGCGACTCCCTGTCGACCTCGAGCTTCCGTCAGACGATCAGGCCCGACGGGAGCTCGACGCGCTCCCAATCAAGCACCTCGCGCGACACGACCACGCAGACGCTCGCGAACAGCAGCCTTACGGTGGGTTCCACCGGGCGCATCGGCGGGATTGGTAACGGCAGCGCCAACGTCACGGCGGGCAGCGGCAATGCCGTCTTCAACCTTGATGGCGGCCGCATCGGCGGCTCCGTTTTCGTGGCGGCCGGATCCAACCCGAACACGATCCAGACGTCCCAGTCCGAATCGTCCTTCACCCGCGCGGCTCCGAACGGCAACGTCTTCACGCCGGACATCCAGCAGACCCAGACCAGCGCGAGCAGCTTCGACCAGCGCGAGGCGGCGGGCATCGCGATCGCGCGAATCAACGGTGGTGTGGTGAACGGCGATCTGTCCGTCACTGGCACCGGAACGGGCGCGGGGTCGCTTGGAGCCGAAGTGCTGATGAACGGAACCGTCAACGGCGAGCTGTCCGTCTTGGCCTCAAGCGGCGATTTTACGAGCGCCAATAGCGATGTTCAGACGCGCACCGGCCCGACCGCGGTCACACGTACGACGACGAATAGGTCTTCGACCCTTGCGTCCGCGACCAGGGGCGGTGTTCTCGCCAATGTCGGCGGTATTGTCGGTGGGGGTATCGTCGTTGGCGCGGACATCGGCGATGCGACGCTTAACCTCACGGGTCGGGCCGGAACGCTGTCCCCCGACGGCGTGACCGTGCTCTCTTTCTTGCCGACGCGGCAAAGCGAGACAGTACGGACGTCAATGGGCACGTCGTTCTTCGGTGAGCAGACGGCCGCATCACGGACGACCAATGCTAGTGTCGTCATTGGTGGCGCGGCAACGCTTAACATTCCGGCCAGCCCGGAGCTTCGGGCGACGGGCGCATCGTCGAGCGAGGGCGATGTCTTCGTGCAGGGGTTCGCCGGCTCGACGCTCAACGTTGCAGCGGGTTCGCGAATTAATCAGGCCACGGGCGGCATTCTGGTAGGCGCGACTTTCTTCAACACGACGGACGCCGCGACCAGCGATTTTTTGAACGGAGCACTGACGGGATCAACGCAGACGTCCACGGCGACCGCGGTCGGCGGTCTCGCGACCGTCAATAATGCCGGAACGATATGATCAACGGCGAACCGTGTCACTCTTCAGGCTGGCGGCATCGGAGGCGGGAGCATCGTCAACACGGGTACGATCGACGGCACTATCGTCGGCACGTCGCGCAACACGAACCGTTCCACGGTCACGACGATCACGGAAGCCAACAATCCGGCGCTTCGTCGCAGCGTAACCACAACGACGCTGACGGCGGTCGGCGGCTCTCTTGGAGTCAACAATACCGGCCTGGTCACGGGCGGCATTTCTGCCGTGGCGGCGACGGGTACCGTCACGAACTCGGGCGTCGTTCGCGGCGTTGTGACGCTCGGCGGCTCGATCGCAAATTTCACGACCACGACCACCACGACGAACACGCCGACCGGCCCCAACACCGTGGTCACCCCGTCGGTCGCGAATCCGACCCTGTTCACCCAGACCTACACGCTCAATCAGAACGGGTTGCTGCTCGGTGGCGTCGGCGTGACGGGCACGACCTCCACCGACCCGTCGGGCGCGACCGTGCGGACGAGCAACGTGAATGCGACGGTGAACTTGAACAACGGGTCGGTCACGTTGGGCTCGATCACGGCCGAACCGGCCTCCGTGACCGACGTGAACCTGAACGGCGCGGGCTTCCTGGGCGTGGCCGCGAACGACTCGACGGGCGCTCCGCTCGGCTCGGTCGCGACAGGGTACCAGCCCACCCCTTCGCTCACGCGCTTCACGGCGATCGATCCGGGGCTGGGCGTCGTGGCGGCGCTGCCGTCGGGCAGCCGGGTGTCGGGCGTCCGCACGCTGACTAAGACGGGCGACGGAACGTTCGTCCTCGTCGGCGCGCCACAGCTGGCGGGCGTTGGAACGGCCGCCCCGACCCAGACGCTCGATGTCGGCACGCTGCGCGTCGCGGCGGGCGAGTTGCAGCTCGGACTGGCGGGCGCGACCCCGGCCGCCAACAGCTTCGGCATCCGCGGCAATGTCGAGAACAACGCCGGCCTGGTTGTTGGGCGCCGCATCACCGACGGCACGCGCACCGCGATCCAGGGCATCAACGTGTCGGTGGTCGGCAATGTCACCAACGCCGCCACGGGTAGCCTGATCGTCGGCGTCAATCCGACGCTGGTGCGCAGCGGCGCGGGCGCGCCTTCCGCTGATCCATTCGGTACCACGCCTTCGCCCTTCGTGGTGGCCGGCACAGGACCGTCGGGGCTGGTGTCGACCAACAGCTTCGTGCGGGTCGACGGCAATCTCAACCTCGCCGGCGCGGTCGCGGTCGAGGGCGTCACCGGTGGGCTGTACGAGGCTGGGCGCGCCTACGACCTGTTCAACGTAGGCGGTACCTTCACCAACACCGGCACGCTGCGTTCCAACTTTACGTCGCCCTTCATCCGGTTCGCGCTGACGCCGCGGGCCGAGGGTGGCCGGACGATCGTGTCGCTGAACGTGGTGCGCACCGACTTCGCCACCGTCGCGACCGACCGCAACGCGGCGGCCGCCGCGGGCGCGCTCCAGGCCTCGCTGCCGTCGATCTTTGGCGGGGTTCGGAGCGGTTCGGCCACGGCGAACGTCCAGGACTTGGCGACGATCGTCTCCGCGCTCGACACGCGGCTGAGCGCCGATCAGGCCGCGCAGTTGTTCCGCGAGATATCCTCGGGCGAGATCTACGGCTCGTTGTCCGCGGTCTCGACCACCATTCCCTTCGGAGAAGCGACCGACGGCCTTCCGCCGACGAGCGCGGACCAGGGGGTCGGGCTCTGGTTTCGTCCAACGGGGCAGTTCGCCTCCTTCGGGGCGGACCGGCGGGCGGGTGCGTCGGAGATCGACGTCAGCAACTATGGCGGATCGGTGGGTCTGAACTACGCGACCGGCCAGGGCGGACATTTCGGGATCGCGGGCGGCTATGGCGAGCTGCGCGTCCGGGGTGAGACCCCCGAGCGCGCCGACGCCGACACCTACATGGTGGGCGCATATGGCGTGCAGCAGCTGGGCGCGCTGCACCTCAGCGCGCAAGCGGTCTATGGCTGGAGCGAGTGGGACGTGTCGCGCACGCTGCCGCTGCTCGGTCGCCGCGCGACGGGCGAGTTCGACGGCACCGAGCTTCGTGGCTCGGTCCGTGTCGCCTACAGCCTAGGTGTGGCGCCGAACTTCGACCTGTCGCCCTTCGCCCGGGTGGAGGCGCGCCGGTACAAGTTCGACGCCTTCACCGAGGTCGGCGCGGGCGCGGTATCGCTGGCCGTCGACAAGCGTTCGCGCACGGTAATCAGCCCTGAGCTGGGCCTACGCATGTCGGCCGCGTCCGACCGGCCGCTCAGGCCTTTCGCGGAGGCGTCCTACATCTTCCAAGGGGATGTCGGCAGCGATCGCCGCGTCACGCTGGCGAGCGGGACCGGCCAGGCCTTCACGGTCGAGGGCGTCGATCCGGGCCGGTCGATCAAGGGTGCAATAGGCGTCGCCGCCGATGTCGGGGGCGGAACGGTGTTCCTGCGCGGCGACTATCATTCGGGTGGGCGTCAGCAGGTCGGATCGGTTCGCGGCGGGTTGCTGTTCACCTTCTGACGGGTCACCGCATGGTGACTGTGCATCACGCCTCATAAGCGGTCATCGAACGACGAATGGGTTCTTGCCGGAAGCGAGGACCCATTCGTCCGAGATGAAACGCCTGATCGGGACGGCTGACAATAGGATTATTCACGTTCCGGCAATGCGGCGAAGCGTCGCTCCTTGTAGGTCTGGCGTCGGCAATGGCGATGGTGGCGAATGTCGCTGGTGAACATGCGCCCGAACCTGTTCCACCACGGCCCGACTGTCTCTTGGCAGCTGTCGATCGGACGCTCGAAAAGCAGGTCCTCCACGTTTCGGAGCGACAGCGGCAACCGCACATACATTATCTCCGCCAGCCCGATCACCTCAGATGAGGATATGAAGTGTTAGAACGGGCTTGCTGGCTTGCAGGGCCTAGGTATCCCGAGGCGGGATCGGCCTTGGCCCGCGCAGTCGCGACGGCGTACCGAAAGACGCGGCTCGCAAAGGAGCGCGTTCGCTTAGCGGTTTCCAGCTTGCCCCTTTTCTCCTGCTTCCAAAAAACCGCCAGGAGTTCGTATGACTCGATTTCAGTTGTCGGGTGATGCCCGACTACGGGTTGCAACCATTCACGCGCCCAATACGACTTCGTGATCGTCGCGGGCGAGCGGCTTTCGCGTTCGACCGTGCAGCGTCGCGGACCTAGCGCGCTTCGGCCAACGTCACCGCCGGATACTGACCGAGCGACAACTCCCGTTCGACCCCATGTGCTCGGTATCTCAGCCGCCAGAGCAGCCCGCGAGCTTGTACTCGCTATCGCGAGCCTTCGCGTTCCTGATTCCCGTGTCCGTCAGCGCCATGCCGAACCCTCTCAGAGCCGTTTTGAAAGGCCCCCAAAAAGGCCCCCAAATTGCTCCGGCTGCGGGCGAACGCGAGCGATCAGCCGCGGCCGTAACACTCAAGAAAATGGCGGATTTCTGGGGGTTTGTCCATCGCGGGCGAACGCCGGCGAATGCGGTACTGGTGCCCGGAAGAGGACTCGAACCTCCACGACCTTGCGATCGCCAGCACCTGAAGCTGGTGCGTCTACCAATTCCGCCATCCGGGCACGGGGTAGGGGGCGGGCCTTAGGGGCGGCGCGTCGGGCTTGTCAACCGGGCGGTGGGGCGGCGCGAGCACCGGGCGGCCGCGCAGCCTTGTCAACCGGGCGTCCGCTGGGGCAAGGCGCGCCGACGAGGCCGCGAAAAGGACATCCGGGCGTGATCAGGGGCAAGTTGGTGACGCTGATCGGCGGCGGGGGGTTCCTCGGCCGCTATGTCGCGCAAGGCTTCCTGGCGCAGGGCGCGCGGCTCCGCATCGCGCAGCGCGACCCGCGCCACGCTTACGGCCTCAAATCGCTCGGCCAGCTGGGCGGCGTCCACGCGGTCGCCGCCGATATCGGCCGGCCCGAGACGCTGGCGCGCGCGCTCCAGGGCAGCGACGCGGTCGTCAACCTGGTCGGCTTGCTCGCCGGTGACTTCCAGCGCGCCCATGTCGACGGCGCGCGCAACGTCGCGGAGGCCGCCGCGCGCGAGGGCGTCGCCGCCCTGGCCCATATCTCCGCGATCGGCGCCGATCCCGCCTCGCCCTCGAATTATGGCCGCACCAAGGGGGAGGGGGAGGCCGCGGTGCTGGCGGCGTTTACTCAGGCGACGATTCTGCGCCCCTCCGTCGTGTTCGGGCGCGAGGACCAGTTCCTCAATCGCTTCGCCGGGCTGATCGCCAAGCTGCCGGTCGTGCCGATCGTCAGCCCCGCCACCCGCTTCCAGCCTGTCTTCGCGGGCGACGTGGCCGACGCGGTCGTCGCCGCCGTCCAGGATCCGGCGGCGCATGGCGGCCGCACCTACGAACTGGGCGGCCCGGACATCGTGTCGATGGCCGAGTTGAACCGCTTCATCGCGCGCGAGATCGGCCGCGCCCCGCATTTCGTCGAGGTGCCCGACCGCATCGGCGCGCTCATCGCCAAGGCGGACTTCCTGCCCGGCGCGCCGATCACCTGGGACCAGTGGTTGATGCTCCGGCGCGACAATGTCGTGGCCGCGGACATGCCCGGGCTCGACGCGTTCGGGGTGTCGCCCACGCCGATGGCGGCGATCGCGCCCTCCTATCTCGTCCAGTATCGCCGCGCGGGCCGCTTCGGCCGCCGCGCCGCGCTGCGGGTCCGGCCGGAAGCCTGATCGCCCGACCCTGCCGCGCTCCCCCTCCCGCTCCTAGGAGCCTGCCTTTTGTCCGACATCCTGGTCGCCATCCTGCTCGGCATCGTCGAGGGGATCACCGAATTCCTGCCCGTCTCCTCGACGGGGCACCTCGTGCTCGCGACCGAGCTGATGGGCTATGATGCCGCGCGCTGGGCGGTGTTCAACATCGCGATCCAGCCCGGCGCGATCCTGGCGATCGTGGTGCTGTACCGGCGGACCTTCTGGGCGGTCGGCGTCGGCCTGATGCGCTGGGACCCGAACTCGGTCGCGTTCGTGCGCAACCTGCTGCTCGCCTTTATCCCGGCGGTCGCGCTGGGGCTCGCCTTCAACGACCAGATCGAGGCACTGCTCGAGAACGCGGTGGTGATCGCCTGGGCGCTGATCGTCGGCGGCGTCGCGATCCTGGTGGTCGAGCGGCTGGCCAAGACCGACAACGTGCTCGGCATCGCCGGGGTGTCGACCGCCCAGTCGATCAAGATCGGCCTCGTCCAATGCCTCGCCATGGTGCCCGGCGTCAGCCGGTCGGGGGCGACGATCATGGGGGCGATGGCGCTGGGCGTCGACCGGCGGACCGCCGCCGACTTCTCCTTCTTCCTGGCGTTGCCAACGCTGACCGGCGCCACCGCGCTCCAGCTGTTCAAGCACCGGGACGAGATCACGGCGGACGCCATGGGGCTGATCGGGATCGGCTTCGTCGTGTCGTTCGTCGTCGCGATGGCGGTGGTGAAAGCGTTCATGGCGGTGGTCACCCGCCACGGCTTCGCGCCCTTTGCCTGGTACCGGATCGTTGCCGGGACGATCGCGCTGTTCGCGCTCAGTATGAGATAGGTCCGACCTGGAAGTACTAAGCTGACCATAACACTAGCCGGGCTTCTCAGGACAGCCGCTCTCGGTAAAATGGAACAGCATAACTGACTTATTAGACGTTTTGATCGTGACACCTGCTCTGCGACGCAATATGCGTGCGCCTATAGGAGGTCCGATGCCATCCGAAACCATGCTGCAATTCGTCGCGCGCGATCAGGCCTATCCGGACAAGCGCGCGGCGGGCGACCGGGCCGACGATTTCCGCGAGATTGCCGATCGTTATGCGACGCCCAGCGCCGAGGATCAGGCCGGGCGCTGCTCGCAATGCGGCGTGCCCTATTGCACGGTCCATTGTCCGCTCCACAACCACATCCCCGACTGGCTCCGCCTGACCGCCGAGGGGCGGCTGCGCGAGGCGTACGAGCTGTCGAACGCGACCTCGACCATGCCCGAGATCTGCGGCCGCATCTGCCCGCAGGACCGGTTGTGCGAGGGCAATTGCGTGATCGAGTTCACCGGCCACGGCGCGGTGACGATCGGCTCGGTCGAGCGCTTCATCACCGACAAGGCATGGGACGAGGGCTGGGTCGAGCCGGTCGCGGTCGGCCGCCCCCGCGGCGCCTCGATCGCGGTGATCGGTGCCGGCCCCGCCGGGCTCAGCGCCGCCGAGTATCTGCGGGTGAACGGTTACGAGGTCCACATCTACGACCGCCACGACCGTGCGGGCGGACTGCTGACCTACGGCATCCCCGGCTTCAAGCTGGAAAAGCCGGTGGTGATGCGCCGAGTCGATCGCCTCAAGGCGGCAGGGATCGTCTTCCATCACGGCTTCGCGGTCGGCGTCGACGCCACGCTCGACGACCTGCGCGCGCGCCATGACGCGGTGCTGATCGCGACCGGCGTGTACCGCCCTCGCGCGGTCGACGTCCCCGGCGCTGCGCTGGACGGCGTGGTCGAGTCGCTCGACTTCCTCACCGCCTCCAACCGCAAGGGCTTCGGTGACGCGGTGCCCGCGTTCGACGACGGCTCGCTGAACGCGGCGGGCAAGCACGTCGTCGTGGTCGGCGGCGGCGACACCGCGATGGACTGCGTCCGCACCGCCGTCCGTCAGGGCGCGGCGTCGGTCAGGTGCCTGTACCGCCGCGACCGCGCCAACATGCCGGGCTCCAGGCGCGAGGTCGCCCATGCGGAGGAGGAGGGCGTCGAGTTCGTCTGGCTCGCCGCCCCCGCCGCCTTTACGGGCGACGGCCACGTCACGGGCGTCGAGGTCGCCCGCATGCGGCTCGGCCCCGCCGACGCCACCGGCCGCCGTGCGCCCGAGCCCGACGTGGCGGGCACCGAGACGATCCGCGCCGACCTGGTGATCAAGGCGCTGGGCTTCGATGCGGAGGAGCTGCCCCGGCTATGGGGCGCCCCCGGGCTCGGCGTCACCCGCTGGGACACCGTGCTCGTCGACGCCAAGACGATGATGACCAGCCTCCCCGGCGTTTTCGCCGCGGGCGACATCGTCCGCGGCGCCAGCCTGGTCGTCTGGGCCATCCGCGACGGCCGCGATGTGGCGGCGAGCATGCACCGGTGGCTGAAAGCCAGGGCGGGCGAGGGGAGAATGGCGGCGTGAGGCTGAAAAAACGAGAGATCGACGCCATAAAGGCTGCCGCGGCCGACGCGTTCGGCCCGAGCGCAACGGTGCGACTGTTCGGCAGCCGCGTTGACGATGCCCTACGTGGTGGCGACATCGACCTTCTGATCGAAGCCGACCGGAGCGATAAAACGGAGTTCTCCAGAACCGCGACGTTCAAGTGGGAGCTCTTTCGCCGGATAGACGAGCAAAAAGTCGATGTGGTCGTCATCGAGCGCGGGTGCGAACCGTCCGCTTTCGCGCGCCTGATCTCGCGCGACGCGGTCCCGTTGCCGTGACCGTCGAAGAGGTAATCCTGGGCGGGGTCGCGCGCTGCGACCGGATTGTCGCCGGGATCGAGGACTTGCGCCCTTTTCTCGATCCCGTCCTGCCCGTGGCCGGTGGCGATCTGTCGACCTTGCCCGTGGTCGAGCGGATCGCCTCGATCGCGCTGTTGAAGCGGTATGAGCAACTACAAGACATGTTAGGCCGCCTATTGCGCGCCTATCTGAGCTGGGAGCTGGAGGACGTGCGGGAGATGACTCGCCGCGACCAGGCGAACCAAGCCGAGAAGTTCGGGCTTGTCGACGACGCCGACGATTGGATGGAGGCTGCCGAACTCCGCAACCGGCTCGTCCATGAGTATCCCGTCCAGGAAAGCGAGCAGGTCGACCGGGTCAACGAGTGCTGGGTCGCCGTTCACCGGCTCGTCAGGTCTTACGCCGACCTGAAGGCGCGCATGATCGAACGAGGAGCATTGTCGTGAGCGCGACCGAAACCGAACGCGCCCGCCTGGCTCGCGAGGGCATGTACCGCCCCGACATGGAGTCCGACGCGTGCGGTGTCGGCCTGGTCGCGGCCACCGACGGCCGGCCCTCGCGCCGCGTGGTCCAGTCGGCGATCGACGCGCTGAAGGCGGTGTGGCACCGCGGCGCGGTCGATGCGGACGGCAAGACGGGGGACGGGGCGGGGATCCATCTCGACCTGCCCGCCGCGTTCTTCGACGACGCGGTCGCCGCCTCGGGGCATAAGCCGCTGCCCGGCCGCCTCGCCGTCGGCCAGGTGTTCCTGCCGCGCACCGACCTCTCCGCGCAGGAGACGTGCCGCACCATCGTCGAAAGCGCGGTGATCGAGGCGGGCTGCACCATCTATGGCTGGCGCCAAGTGCCCGTCGACGTGTCGGTCATCGGCGCTAAGTCGCAGGCGACCCGCCCCGAGATCGAGCAGATCATGATCGCGGGACCCGCTCCCGCCGACCAGGGCGCCGCCGAGTTCGAGAAGACGCTCTATCTCGTGCGCCGCCGCATCGAGCGCGCGGTGATCGCCGCGCAGATCCAGGGCTTCTACATCTGCTCGCTGTCGTGCCGCTCGATCGTGTACAAGGGCCTGTTCCTGGCCGAGAGCCTGTCCGACTTCTACCCGGACCTGAAGGACCGACGCTTCGAGAGCCGCGTCGCGATCTTCCACCAGCGCTACTCGACCAACACCTTTCCCCAGTGGTGGCTGGCCCAGCCGTTCCGCTGCCTCGCGCATAACGGCGAGATCAACACGATCCGCGGCAACAAGAACTGGATGCTCTCCCACGAGATCAGGATGGCGTCGATCGCGTTCGGCGAGCATTCGGAGGACATCAAGCCCGTCATCCCCGCCGGCGCCAGCGACACCGCCGCGCTCGACGCGGTGTTCGAGGCGATCTGCCGCTCCGGCCGCGACGCCCCCACCGCCAAGCTGATGCTCGTGCCCGAGGCCCTGGACGAGGGCGGCGACACGCCCCCCGCGCACGCCGCCATGTACCGCTATCTCGCCTCCGTCATGGAGCCGTGGGACGGCCCGGCCGCGCTGGCCATGACCGACGGTCGCTGGGCGGTGGCGGGCATGGACCGGAACGCGCTGCGCCCGTTGCGCTACACCCGCACCAATGACGGCTTGCTGATCGTCGGGTCGGAGAGCGGGATGGTTCCCGTTCCCGAGGCCACCGTCGTCGCCAAGGGCCGGCTCGGCCCCGGCCAGATGATCGCGGTCGACCTCGACACCGGCGAGGTGTTCGAGGATCGCGCCATCAAGGACCGCATCGCCGCCGAGGCCGATTACGCCGGCTGGATTGACGAGTTCCTGACGCTCCCCGACCTGCCCGCCGACGAGAGCGTCGTGTCCTACCCCCGCGCCGAGCTTGCCCGCCGCCAGGTCGCCGCCGGCCAGACGCTGGAGGACATGGAGCTGATCCTCGCCCCCATGGTCGAGGGGGGCAAGGAGGCGATCGGATCGATGGGCGACGACACCCCGCTCGCCGTCATCTCCGACAAGCCGCGGCTCATCAGCCAGTTCTTCCGCCAGAACTTTGCCCAGGTGACCAACCCGCCGATCGACGCGCTGCGCGAACGCTATGCGATGACGCTCAAGACGCGGTTCGGGAACCTCGCCAACATCCTCGACACCGCCGACCGGCGGGGCCGGGTGCTCGTCCTCGATAGCCCCGTGCTGACCGGCGCCGACTGGAACCGCCTGCGCGCGCATTTCGGCCGCACCGCCGCGATGATCGACTGCACCTTCGAGGCAGGCGGCGGCCCCGAGCGGCTGCGCGCCGCCATCGCCCGCATCCGCCAGGAGGCCGAGCAGGCCGTGCGCGAGGGCCGGTCCGAGCTGTTCCTGACCGACGAGGCCGTGTCGGAGGACCGCGTCGCCATCGCCGGCGTCCTCGCCGCCGCCGCCGTCCACACCCATCTCGTACGGCGCGGCCTACGCTCCTACGCCTCCGTCAACGTCCGCACCGCCGAATGCCTCGACACGCATTATTACGCAGTGCTGATCGGCGTCGGCGCCACCACGGTGAACGCCTATCTGACCGAGGCCGCCATCGCCGACCGCCACGGGCGCGGGCTGTTCGGCGACCTGACCCTCGCCGAGTGCCTTCACCGGCACCGCACCGCGATCGAGGAGGGCCTGCTCAAGATCATGTCCAAGATGGGCATCGCCGTCATCTCCTCCTACCGTGGCGGCTATAATTTCGAGGCGGTCGGACTCTCGCGCAGCCTCGTCGCCGACCTGTTTCCCGGCATGCCCGCCAAGATCAGCGGCGAGGGCTATGCGTCCTTGCACCTCAACGCCGCCGACCGGCACGAGGCGGCGTTCGACCGCGCGGTGGCGACGCTCCCGATCGGCGGCTTCTACCGCCAGCGCCATGGCGAGGAGACGCACGCCTATTCCGCGCAGCTCATGCACCTGCTCCAGACCGCCGTCGCGACCGACAGCTACCAGAGCTACCTGCAATTCTCGCGCGGCGTCGCCGACCTGCCGCCCGTCTACCTGCGCGACCTGCTCGAGTTCAACTTTCCGGAGGAGGGCGTCGTGGTCGACCAAGTCGAGGCGATCACCGAGATCAGGAAGCGCTTCGTCACGCCGGGCATGTCGCTCGGCGCGCTCAGCCCCGAGGCGCACGAGACGCTCGCCATCGCCATGAACCGCATCGGCGCGAAAGCGGTGTCGGGCGAGGGCGGCGAGGATCCCGAACGCTTCACCCCGCGCGAGAACGGCGACAACGCCAACTCGGTCATCAAGCAGATCGCCTCGGGCCGCTTCGGCGTCACCGCCGAATATCTCCAGGCCTGCGACGAGATCGAGATCAAGGTCGCCCAAGGCGCCAAGCCCGGCGAGGGCGGCCAGCTTCCCGGCTTCAAGGTCACCGAATATATCGCCAAGCTGCGCCACGCGACCCCCGGCGTCACGCTCATCTCGCCCCCGCCGCACCACGACATCTATTCGATCGAGGACCTGGCCCAGCTCATCTACGACCTGAAGCAGATCAACCCGCGCGCCCGCGTCGCCGTCAAGCTCGTCTCCTCGGCCGGGATCGGCACCGTCGCGGCGGGCGTCGCCAAGGCGCATGCCGACGTCATCCTCGTCTCCGGCCATGTCGGCGGCACCGCCGCGTCCCCCCAATCCTCGATCAAATACGCCGGCACCCCCTGGGAGATGGGCCTGTCGGAGGTGAACCAGGTCCTGACCCTCAACGGTCTGCGCGGCCGCATCCGCCTGCGCGCCGACGGCGGGCTCAAGACCGGCCGCGACGTCGTCGTCGCCGCGATCCTGGGCGCGGAGGAGTTCGGCATCGGCACGCTCAGCCTCGTCGCGATGGGCTGCATCATGGTGCGCCAATGCCACTCCAACACCTGCCCGGTCGGCGTGTGCACGCAAGATCCCCGGCTGCGCGCCAAGTTCACCGGCTCGCCCGAAAAGGTCATCAACCTGATGACCTTCATCGCCGAGGAGGTCCGCGACATCCTCGCCCGTTTGGGCGTCCGCTCGCTCGACCAAGTGATCGGCCGCACCGAGTTCCTGCGCCAGGTCAGCCGGGGCGCCGAGCATCTCGACGACCTCGACCTGAACCCCATTCTCGCCAAGGTCGACGCCACCGACGCCGAGCGCCGCTTCTCGCTGTCGACCTTCAGGAACGATGTCCCCGACGGTCTCGACGCGCAGATCGTCACCGACGCCGAGGCCGTCTTCACCCGCGGCGAGAAGATGCAGCTCGCCTATTCCGTCCGCAACACCCACCGCGCGGTCGGCACCCGCCTGTCGGGCGAGATCCTCCGCATGCCCGGGCGCGACCGGCTGACCGACAACCATGTCACGATCCGCCTGCGCGGCTCGGCGGGCCAGTCCTTGGGCGCGTTCCTCGTGCGCGGCGTCCGGCTGGAGGTGTTCGGCGACGCCAACGACTATGTCGGCAAGGGCCTGTCGGGCGGCACGATCATCGTCCGCCCCGCCGTGTCGAGCCCGCTCCTCAGCCAGGACAACACCATCATCGGCAACACCGTCCTCTACGGCGCCACCAGCGGCCGCCTGTTCGCGGCGGGCCAGGCCGGCGAGCGCTTCGCCGTACGCAACTCGGGCGCGACCGTCGTGGTCGAGGGCTGCGGCGCGAACGGCTGCGAATACATGACCGGCGGCATCGCGGTGATCCTGGGGAGCGTCGGCCGCAATTTCGGCGCGGGCATGACCGGCGGCATGGCGTTCGTCTACGACGCGGGCGACGATTTCGAGCGCCGCGCGAACGGCGACAGCATCACCTGGGACCGCCTCCGCTCCGCGCATTGGGAAGCGACCTTGCGCGACCTGATCGACGCGCATGTCCTGGCAACCGACAGCAAATGGGCAAGGGGCCTACTCGACGACTGGTCCCGCGCGGCGAGCCGCTTCTGGCAGGTAGTGCCGAAGGAGATGCTGACGCGGCTGGAGCACCCTTTGAACGACACGCCGGAGCTTGCGGCAGCGGAGTAAACTATCTTCTGTTGCAAACCCGATCAGGTAGGCGATGATCGTAAACGTCTATAACTTGATTATTCACCTTATAGCTGGTGATCTGAAAGCACCCAGACTGGCTGGACCCGACTTCGCCTAGAGCTACTTCCTCATAAAAATCTATCACCTCGCCGTCTTCAAAGTCTGGGGGACTTCCAACAAGCCACAGATCGTATATTTTATGCTTATCTCCTGTCGCGGTGTCCGTAAAATCGAGAGCGATCGCTTTGCAGCCGATTGAGCCACTTCCAAGTACCTCATTCAGTACTGGACCCAGCTTGTCACAGGGAAATGTATCTAATACGTCGCTCGCGTTCGTAGCACTTCCGCTGACCGAGCGGGTGACTGCGCGGTTGTATTCGCTACTTCGAGTCAAAGGTGGTCGACTATCAGCCGGCCGATCGGCGCGCTCACTCGGGATTGTCGCGCAGGCTGGAAGACAAAGGGCGAGCAGCCGCCAGGATCGGCTAACAATCATATCGATTGTTAGAACGACCCGTGATTATCTGCAATCATAGCGGCCGGTCACCACCGAAGCCGTTGTCCTACAGCCATACAGTTATGCCAAGCTCCGCATGGACTTGCCCCCGACCGGGCCTCCGCTCTTTCGCATCGTCAGCCGCAAGCCCGTCATCCCAGCGGAGGCTGGGATATCGTTGTTGGGATACGCCGCACGCTCCCGGCCGGAGACCCCGGCCTTTGCGGAGGTGACGAGGGAAGGGCGGGACAGGCTTTCACGCCTCAACTTCCCTCAACTTGTTCAGAATGATTAACGCGCGCCAGGGCTCGCCAGCGTTACCTTGGCGGTCGTGCTGTACCGGCCTTTCAAGACCAACTCGGTGACCTTCCACCCCGGCCCACCCCCTTGCCGTCACCCCGGACTTGTTCCGGGGTCCATCGTCGTCCGCGCCCGCCGCCCGCCGGATACGCACGACGATGGATGCCGGAACAAGTCCGGCATGACGGGCGGGGCAAGGGGCAGGGCACGCCCCCACTCACCCCCACCGCAGCGCCAGCCACCCCAGCCCCGCGAACAGCGCCAGCGCCCACCAGCCGCCGTCGGTGCGCAGCAGATAGCCGATCCCGACCACCCCCACCGCGACCAGGGTCGCTCCGGCCATCCCCGGCGCGGCGATCCGCCCCAGCAGCCACGCGCCCGCGACCAGGCACGCCCCCGCATTGGCCGCGATCCACAGGTAAGACGATCCCGCCCCGATCGACCCGAACAGCGGGATCTTGATCGTCGCGTATCCCCGCATCCCGTTCGGAAACAGGTCGGCCGCCATGTGCAGCCCGATCCCCAGGCCCAGCCCCGCCGCTACCGGCCAGGTCCGCCGGTCCGCCGCCGCCGCCGCGATCGGCAGCACGCTGTGGAGCAGCGCGCTCCGGTGCCCGAGCCCAAGCGTCATATCCAGATCGGGCAGGGTCGTCCCCGCCCACGCCGCCGCGACCACCGACGCCGCGACCAGCCACGGCGCGCCGCCGCCCCCGAACGCCAGCCCGATCGCGAGCAGCAGCGTCACGAACGCGCTCACGCCCGTCGTCCTAATCGCACGGAGCATAACCTCGCCATCTTCCGTCCACGTCCCTTCGCCCCTAACACGGCCCCATGTGGCAGTTGCATCAGTTCCCCCTTTGTCCCTTCTCACGCAAGGTCCGTCTGCTGCTGGGCGAAAAAGCCGTGGGCTATGAACTGGTCCGCGAGTCGCCCTGGCTGCGCCGCGACGAGTTCCTCCACCTCAACCCGGCGGGCCAGACCCCCGTCATGGTCGACGCGGAAGGGGGGGCGGTGCTGATCGACAGCCAGGCGATCTGCGAATATTTCGAGGAAACGACCCAGAAGTCGGCGACCATCAACGGCACCGCCCTCCAGCGCGCGGAAATCCGGCGGCTGGTCACCTGGTTCGACACGCAATTCTACCAGGACGTGACCGGCCCGCTCCTCCACGAGCGCGCGATCAAGCGCATCTCGCAATCCTCGCCCCCCGACGCGAAAGCGATGCGCGAGTCGATGAAGGCCGCGGTCGGGCATCTCGACTATACCGACTATCTGCTCGACCATCGCAACTGGATGGCGGGCGCGACGCTCAGCCTCGCCGACCTGGCGGCGGCGGCGCAGATCTCGGTCGTCGACTATCTGGGCGGCATCGACTGGAAAGGCCACGAACAGACCGCCCGCTGGTACCGAGGCCTGAAGTCGCGCCCGAGCTTCCGCCCGCTGCTGTCCGAGCGGATGGAGGTCATCGGCCCGTCGCCGCACTACGCCAACGTCGACTTCTGATGCACCTCAAACACGACCCCGCCGCGCCTCCCGCGCCGGAGATCGCGTTCGCCGACTTCCTCGCGGTCGACATCCGGATCGGCACGATCATCGCCGCCGATCCCTTTCCCGAGGCGCGCAAGCCTTCGATCAAGCTCGTCATCGACTTCGGCGCGGGCATCGGCCGCAAGCGCTCCGCCGCCCAGATCGCCGCCCGCTACGCGCCGGGCGAACTGGTCGGCCGCCAGGTCGCGGCCGTGGTCAACTTCCCTCCGCGCCAGATCGGCCCAACGGTATCGGAAGTACTGACGCTCGGCTTCCCGGACGAAGAGGGCAGGGTGGTCCTGTTCGCCCCCGACACCCCCGTCCCGAACGGCGCCCGCCTGTTCTGACCCACTCCCTCTCCCCAAGGGGAGAGGGGGAAGATGTCACCCCTCCAGGCTCTTCGACGCCTGTTCGAACAGGTCCCGGCTTAGCCCAGCCGCCCCGACGATCCGCGCCAGCTCCGCCCGCATCAGCGCCGCGCGCGCCCCGTCGAACCGCCGCCAGCGGCCCAGCGACGGCAGCAGCTTGGCCGCCGTCTGCGGGTTCAGCCGGTCGAGTTCCAGCAGCTGGTTGGCCAAGAACCGATACCCCTCGCCACCGCGCGCGTTGAACGCGCGCTGGTTGACCCCGAACGCGCCGATCAGCGACCGCGCGCGGTTGGGGTTGCCGAGCGTGAAGTCGGGATGCCGCGCCAGCGCCGCGACCGCCACGCCCGTGTCGTCCCGCGACGACAGCGCCTGCACTTGGAACCACTTGTCGAGCACCAGCGCGTTGTCGCGGTACCGGCTGTAGAAGATGTCGAGCGCCGCCTCGCGCAGGTCCGACGTCCCGTTCGCCAGCACCGTCAGCGCGCCCATGCGGTCGGTCATGTTGTCCGCCGCCTCGAACTGGGTGAAGGCCAGCTTGTCCGCCGCGCCGCCGCGCGCCGCCGCCAGATAGCCGAGCGCGACGTTGCGCAGCCGCCGTCGCCCCTTCGCCTCGGGCGTGTAGCTGTACGGCTCGCGCGGGCCGTCATAGGCGGCGGCCCAGCGCTCAGCCAGTCGCTCGCCCAGCGTCCGCCGCAGCGCCTCGCGCGCCCGGAAGATCGCGTCGGGGTCGACCACGCTCATCTGGTCGCCGATGAAGCTTTCGGACGGCAGCAGCACCGCCTCCGCCCGGAACGCCGGGTCCAGCGCCGGGTCGTCCAGCGTGTCCGCCACCGCCGCGACCACCGCGTCGGCGTTCGACCGGTCGCCCTCGACCGCGTCGGCGACCAGCGCGTCGAGCATAAGCTGCTGCATCGCCTCGTACCGCGCGAACGGGTCGTCGTCATGCGCGCTCAGGAACGCTAGGTCGGCGGCCGACCGGTCGCTCTCGATCACCACGGGGGCGGAAAAGCCGCGGTTGATCGACAGCACCGGCCGCTCGGTCACCCCGTCGAACACGATCGTCTCCGCCGGATCGCCGAGCAGCACCAGCCGCTCGTCGGCCAGCGCGCGGCCCGTCTCCGCGCCGAACAATTTGACCTTCAGCGGCAGCAGCATCGGCTCCTTTACCGGCTGTCCCGGCGTCGGCGGGGTCGCCTGCGCCAGCCGGAGCCGCGCGCGGCCGTCGTCATGCGACAGGCTCGCCTGGACGCGCGGGGTGCCCGCCTGCGTGTACCAGCGGCGGAACTGCGCCAGATCGACGCCGCCCGCCTCCTCCATGCAGGCAACGAAATCCTCGCACGTCGCCGCCGTCCCGTCGGATCGCTCGAAATACAGGTCCGACCCCGCCCGGAACTTCGCCGGCCCCAGGATCGTCGCCATCATGCGGATGAGCTCGGCGCCCTTGTTGTAGATGGTCGCCGTGTAGAAGTTCGAGATTTCCTGATAGCTGTCGGGCCGCACGGGGTGCGCCAGCGGCCCGGCATCCTCGGGAAACTGGCTCGCGCGCAAGGTCCGCACCGCCTCGATCCGGTTGACCGCCGCCGATCCCTGGTCCGCGGAGAAGCCCTGGTCGCGGTAGACGGTGAAGCCTTCCTTCAAGGAAAGCTGGAACCAGTCGCGGCAGGTGACGCGATTGCCCGACCAGTTGTGGAAATATTCGTGCGCCACCACCGCCGCGATCGCGTCGTAATCGTAATCGGTCGCCGTGTCCGCGTCGGCCAGGACATAGCGCGAGTTGAAGATATTGAGGCCCTTATTCTCCATCGCGCCGAAGTTGAAATCGTCCACCGCGACGATGTTGAACACGTCCAGATCATACTCGCGGCCGTACACCCGCTCGTCCCACGCCATCGCTTCTTGCAGCGAGTAGAGCGCATGGTCGGTCTTGGGGAGGTCCGCCGCGCGCACCCAGATGCCCAATTCGACATCGCGCCCCGACCGCGTCGTGAACGCGCCCTTGTTCACCTGGAGGTCGCCCGCGACCAGCGCGAACAGATAGGACGGCTTGGGGAACGGGTCGTTCCACTCCGCCCGGTGCCGCCCGTCGCCCAGGTCGCTGGACGCGACGGGATCGCCGTTCGCGAGCAGCACGGGGTAACGCGCGGCATCCGCCGTCATCCGTACATGGTACATCGACAGCACGTCCGGCCGGTCGGAAAAATAGGTGATCCGCCGAAAGCCCTCGGCCTCGCACTGCGTGCACAGGATGCCATTCGACGCGTACAGCCCCATGAGCTGCGTGTTGCGCTCGGGCTCGATCACGACCTCCAGCTCGACGACATGCTCGTCACCACCCAGCGGTATCACCAGCCCGCCGCCGTCCAGCCGCCAGTCGTTCACGGCGACGCCGTCGACCAGCACCGCCAGCAGCTCCTGTCCCGCGCCGTCGAGCCGCAGCGGCTCGCCGTGGGCCCCATTCCGCTCGACGGAAAGCCGGCTCCGTACCACCGTCCGCGCGGCGTCGAGGTCGAAGTCGAGCGCCACCTCGGGCACCAGCCATTCGGGCGGGCGGTAATCCTCGCGACGGGTGATCGCTGGGGCGGCGAGGGCGTTCTGGATGTCCATGCCCGCCGATATAGACGGCCGGACCGCCGCCGCCACCCGGCTTGCGCGCCCGGCGGCGCGTGCTAACCCTCCTGCCCTAGAACATAAAGGATGCCGATGTACCGCTTCACCCTGGCGCTCGCGCTCGCCGCCTCCTCGACGATCGCGCTGGCGCACGACCACGCTCCCCAGACCACGCCCGCCGCCAAGCCGGCTAAGCCCGCACAGACCGCCGCGCAGCGCAACGCGGCCGCCACCGCGGCGCTCCCGGCCGATCAGGCGGCGATGAAGTCGCACGTCCTGTTCCTCGCCTCCGACGCGATGCGCGGGCGCGAGGCCGGCTCGCCCGAATACGACATCGCCGCGCAATATGTGGCGTCGCAATTCTACGCGGCGGGGCTGCGGCCGGGCGGCGACGAGGGCGGCTATCTCCAGCGTGTCCCGCTCGTCGCCTACAGGCTCGACGGCAAGCCCGAGGCGTCGGTCGGCGGCGCGCCGCTGGTCCACGGCCAGGACTTCATCGCCGGCCCCAATCCCGCCCGCGCCGAGACGCGGATCACCGCGCCCGTGGTGTTCGTCGGCTGGGGCGTCGACGCGCCGACCTACGGCCATAACGACTTCGCCCGCGCCGATGTGCGCGGCAAGATCGTTGCGGTGGTCGGTGGCGCCCCCGCCCGCTTCGACGGCGAGGAGCGCGCGTTCCACGGCTCGCCCTCCACCAAGGCGCAGGCCGCCGCCCGTTACGGCGCGGTCGGGCTCGTCGTCATCAACAGCGCCCAGGCCGAGGCCAGGCGCCCCTTCGCCGCGCTCGTCGCCTCCGCCGACCGCCCGCGCTACACCTGGGCCA
>VYKR01000083.1_pt1 | contig 23151 bp, 22 predicted proteins | sample 5109561 | NCBI WGS metagenome assembly VYKR01 (sample SAMN12291799, study PRJNA351875) | freshwater metagenome | isolation source: freshwater lake | place: USA: Michigan, Ford Lake | collected 2015-08-15
AAAAGTAAGCGTCCTGGGGCGGCAATGGAGATTGATATTGTGGCGGTGAATGGGAGCGAGTTGGTGGCTGTGGAATGTAAATCTCGACTGTCGAGGGATGATGTAGATGATTTTTTGAGCCGATTACAGCGATTTAAGGTGGCTTTTCCTCAATTTCGAGTGTTCCAGGTTTACGGAGCGGTGGCGGGTATTGAAATTGACGAGGGGATAGATGTCTATGCCTATCGGCGCGGTTTGTTTGTGATTAAGCAGTCGGGGGAAACGGTTAAAATTATCAATGATGCTCAGTTTCAACCTTTGGGTTTTGCTTAAGGTGTTTAATCTCTTTTTTAAGAAGATGTAATTCTGCGATCGCCCTTTTAATTAATAATGAATAGTTGATAATGTAAACTGTCAGGAGTCATTTGGGAAACCATCATGGAAATAAAAAATATTAAACAAAAAGCCAGAAATTTAATCGATAAATTGCCAGATAATTCTACATGGGATGATTTGATGTATGAGATTTATGTGAGACAGGCAATTGAAGCGGGGTTAGCCGATAGTGAGGCGGGAAAGGTTATTTCTGTGGCAGAGGTACGCACTAAGTTCAAGCTAGAGCCATGAAAGTTTTCTGGACAGAAACCGCCGTTAATCATTTATCAGCCATCTACAACTACATATCACAAAACTCCCCTCAATATGCTCAAAGACTGGTTGAAAGATTGACCAGACGCTCAGAACAGATTGCTAATTTTCCCTTTTCGGGTCGTCTTGTTCCGGAGTTTGAAACTGAGCAGATCCGAGAAGTTATCGAGGGTTCTTATCGCATAATTTATTATATCAAACCTGAGCAAATCGATGTTATTGCGGTACTTCATGCTGCCCGAAACATTGAAAATCCACAGGACTAACGATAATCCAAGACCATTGGGGGAGTAAATTACTGGCAGCAGTGAAGATTACCAAAAAGGGCAAGAAAGAACCACAAAGGCACAAAGAACACAAAGATTTTCTCACTCATAACTTTCTAGTAGGAACCATACTACAAAAACATCGGGGCGGCGGCTGACCCCTCGGTGACAGGTATCGAAAACCCAGAACCCGCATGGCTTCGTCGAAAATTACCCGTTCGTAAATGTTGACAAAATCTTGTAAGTCTATGTGCTACACTCTCTTAAGTCTTGACGCGAGAGAAGAGAGACTATAAAACTAGCTACGAAGTTGATAGCAACTCAGTAACAGCATCTTCTGATATGAATTTTCGGAATTCTAATATTTCGATGAGAACCAGTGTATTATCGTCAGAATAGTGTAGGATAACTTGTCCGTCATCTTCTGCATAACTGATTGGTTTATCCGATAGCTCTATTAACAAAGCATCGACATCTTTGCTATAGTTAATATTTTTCATATCTTGACCTCTTTCCAGGATATAAAGTAATTACTAAAATAAAAGCACTGACTTCTCGACAAACTACTCGTAAAACCAAGTTTTCATTTAATTTCCTTTGATAGATAATTTTCTGTTCTGGGAGCTTCTCTATTTTATCAGGTTTCCGAATTGTATCAATTATAAATTCTTGGACAAGAGTAACTCCATGATTAGCAAGAATATCAATTTTTGATTTTGCATGATCGCTAAATCGAATCTCTTTCATAATTCATAATTCATAATTCATGATTCATAATTCATGATTTTTTAAGGCTTGGCTCCTCGTCTTTGCTTAGTTCTGCGATAAGAAATTGCATTACCTTCAACTTGTCTGCACGAGGTAGATTTCTCAAGGTGGGGAATAGCTCTGCTATAGACATCTGGCTTAGAGGATGGCACTACCCTTCTATTCTCTCATAAAGCTTCTATTCACCGCGCAAATTTCTCATAACTTAGGCTACGCGATTAAGTCTCGACGCGGGAGAAGAGATACCAACCCCTCCCACCACCACCCATCCCACATATACCCCCACTTCCATCCATCCTCTTCCTCCACCTTACTCACCCACCACAAACCCACTCTGATGTACATTAGTTTGGGAAGGTGATAATCATGGGTTTCTGGAGTACGATATGCTACTTCCATATTGCCCAAATTAAACCATCGTTCTCCTTGTTTCCAACCTACGAGATCGCCAAAACGATCCCATATTCCATCGTTATATTCTCCTGTCCCACCAACAAGGTCACGGCAAATTTTCGCCTGTCCCTTGATGCCAAATTTCCCTTTGCTGTAGTCCATCCAGAGACGGTCAATCTCATCGATTACCTCTAGGGATACTTCTCTAAAAAGGTCGCGGAAGTCATCATAATTTTCTATAACCATCCACTGGTACATAATGAAAGCGGTTTCGTAGTCGGCTTTTTTCCAATCCTGTTGCTCTAGGTACTCCTCTAGTTTTTGATAGATTTGCCCTTGGTTTTCTGTAAGATATTCCCTTGATTTTCTCAGTTCTTTTTCGTAGGCGCGATCAGCATCTCTGTTGTATTGCACCGAGATCATCTTATCGAATTGTTCTCGAAAGCGATCTGGGTTTTCTGTCTCTGCAAAAGCTAGACGGAAAATCTCGCGCCATCTTTCCTCATTTTCGTTTTCTTTATTTCCCCATAGTTCATATAATTTATCATGAGCTTTCCTAGATAATGAATAAACCTCTGGTGCAGCAGGAAGTTGGATAGAGGAAATAATGTGAGGTAAAATTCGAGAGACACGATAAAGTTGATTTTCTTCTTCTAATTCAGGACTAATTTCCAGTAGTCCCAGTTCTCTTGCCCGTTGTAATTGCTGTTGGTAATTAGTCAGAGAATGACAAACAGCTTCTAAAGCTACCATTGGGACGGGGATTTCATAGACTAGACAATGGCTAAGAACCTGTTGTAACGGCTCATCAATAAGCTGATATAATTCCTCCCAAATTATTTGATCTTTCCATAGTTCGGGACTTTGTTCTAGTTCCGTTAATTTGGCTTCTGCATCTTTTTTACCTAAAACTTCATTATTGAGATATTCCAATAAACGAGGATTACCATCGGCTAAATTTAACGCTCGTTCCCTTAGAGATTTATCAAGCTTATCAGAAGCAAAATTTTCTAAGCGATTGAGTTTCTTAGTTAATTCAGCTTTTCTAAATGGTTCTAACCCTTGTTTATAGAAATAATACAATAAATCAGAATCGAACTCGTAGCGACAAGTAATCAGAATCCGATGATGAGTTCCCGTTTCTCGAAGTGACCCGACTAATGCTGCTAAAATCGGGGCGATTTGAGCCTTAAGAATATAGCGACCTTCACGAGGTTCGAGATTCCATTCAAAATCATCAAGAATCAGAAGAAACGGTTTTTCTCTCAATTCAGCTAACCGACTGAATAGGTAAGATAATCGAGATTTCAGTTCAAGTTGATTGTTTTCTAAATCAGCAATAAGTTCTCTAGTTTCAGGATTGATGAGTTTATCTTTTAACTTTCTTATCAAATAAACTTCATCAATTTGTCGCCACCACAAAATCTTTTCATGTTCGGGTAATCTATCCCACAATCGCGAAGCAATACTACTTTTTCCCCAACCTCCCATACCGTAAATTAATACCCCTACTTTGTCATTATCTGTCTTGAGAGTCCGCAAACAATTCTGTAACTGGCGACGACGACCGACAAACTCTTCCCTTTTGACCACCCTAAGCCGATTTTCATCATCTCTAAATTCTCTGGTAATTGTCGGTTTTGGCAGTTGTGTGCGTTTCGGTGTCCTTAAGGGAGTTACTAGGGCTTGAGGTAGAGTGTTTCCTACATATAAGCGCAGTTTATGCCAATCCCTTGCTTGCTGGTCAATTAAGGCTCTATAGGTAGCAGATAAGGCCTCAATTACCGTTTCCCCTTGGGATAAATGTCCGTACAATTCCTTCGCTGCCACTGCTGCATCCGTATCTAGAACCCTTTCTCCCCAACCCAAAACAGCTTTTGCCCCCAAGTGCAAAAATTCTGCTGCCATGGAGGGAACTGCGCTGTCAGGAGCATAACCTGTACGGCAACCAGAGAGGAAAATTAAAGGCGGTAAAGAAGAACGAGCGATCGCATCATAAATGGCATTGGTGTCGCTATCAACCCGGTTGCCATACTCATCCTCGGTGAGAAAGCAGGGTTTTCCGTCCTGATGAGTTGCATGACCTGTTAAGTGAAAGACATCAAAGTAACCTTGGTCATATTCCCGAATTACATAGCCTAACTCATTTAAACAACCACTTTCTTCTACTCTCAAGTTCACCGGATTGCGCTGGGTGGCTCCTAAAATTTGCCCCTCTTCTGCTTCGTAATCTAAGACGGGTTCAACGCCTAGCGGAGAGGTAGCCATAAAGAGCAAGTTAAGGGGGCGGTTTTGTGCGGGATGGACAATCTGAATCGGTCTATTATTGGACAACCACCGCACCGGAATGATTGCGGGTCTTTTCCCTACCAAAAAACCCTGACCATCGCGTAATAATTCCCAGGGTAGATGGACTAATCCTTTGCTGGTGCTGATAGCTAGAACTATTTTCTCTCCCCGGTGGCTATCTAATTCGTTCTGTAGAATGCGCTCTGTACCATCTAACCATCGGTACAAACCTTGTCCTGTTTTGGCGTGATCTTCCGGTAAACGAGTATAGTAATCGGTATCAGCCCTACCGCTCAGATTTTTGATTTCACTCAGAAATCTTGTGTAGGTACGAGTCTGGTTGGGGTTATCCCAGAAAAACCGGAACTCAACGCTATTGCTACCCCTCTCCTGAAGATCAATATGCAGTATCTTCATGATTTTTCTTGTTCTAAGAGTTTTTGTAGTTGCTCTAGGGTAGCATCTTTGAGCAGCCGGCGATCGCCGTTTTTGCTGACAATTAACACTCGTTCTATTTTCGGGGTTTCAGGAGAGTCAATTTTTCGCTTTAACTGGTAAAATTTCTCAGCGATGGCGATTGTTCCGCTAATAATGCCGATGATGGTGGCAATGGTAGCAAGGGTTCCCTCTTTCTCCTCTTCGGAGATAACTTCGTAGCTGCCTTGCACCCCTTCCATCTCTAGGATATCCTGAGCAACTTTGATAGCATCGGCTCCTTGAATTTCTATCTGCATCAGTTTTGTTCCTCCTGTCAGTACCCAAGCAAAATGATCCTAAATCCGTTTATTAAAAACTGATTATCTATTCCCCCTTTTGCTTGTCCTGATATGTAGCCTATACTCAACGAATTTAGCACGAAACCCAACCAATGTCCTATTATCAAATAATTATAAATGATTTTGCCTGGTTATTGGATGGGGTGTTGGGTAACAGTCGTCAACCCAACCTACCTTCCGCGCTTTCTAGCTGTCGGTTCTAAGAGTTAGATTACCAAGTACAAGCTGAGCTAAGTCATCAGCTTTCTTTGATTGTTCTGCCGCCAATGTCCTTAGCGTAAACTCTTGTTCGACAGCATCTCCAATTTGTGTTTGAATCTCTTCTGGGGGAACAATTATTTGTAATTCTAGTAATCTAGACGGGCTAATTCTCTGTCGCCCCGTTGCACCAGTAACGTTTGCTGTCGCTTGTCGGGTAAAATGATCAGAACGTAAAGCCCGAAAAAGGTAATAAAGATTAATCTCGGCTTGTGATTTTTTTCGCAAAACAATAAATTCAGTTGAAGCTACTGCGTTAGTTACATCTTGAGTTACTAGCGCAATCTTTTTGTTGGCCAAGCTGGGCATGATCTTGGCGAAGAGAATGTCATTCTTTTGAAAGCGATGTTTTGTACTTCCAATCTCATTTCCTTGATTAAGTTTAAGAGTTAATATATAGCCATAAATATCATCTACTTCTCGTAAATCTATATATTCAAATATTTGACCAGCATATCTACTAGAGCGTGGATTAACGCTTCTTGATACAACATCTACAAAGTTTCCTAAAGGCTGCTGTTCAAACTCACCTATTTGCTCATGCAAATATTGTGTATAAGCTGCACCAGCATCAACTGTATCGATACTACGGGCTGATTCTTCAGTGATTGTTAATATTAAAGGGTCTGATTTAATTAACTCGATAGTCATTGCAATTTTAGTTTTACTCTATGATAGGCTTCCGCGATAACAGGTAAATCATTGAGATCAGTTTCTCTATAATATTTTGAGGTAATGTCATAGCCAACCTGTTCTGCTTGTGCTAAAAAACGCTTTTTATTGTCTCCAGTAGTCTTCTTGAGATACAAAACACAGGTTCTAGCATTAGACCCCCCAAACGGCTTAAATGATCCGACAGGTAAGCTTATACAACCATGAATATGTGTACGAGATTTCACAAAGTTGCGAACTTCAGTCTCGGAAACTCCGCTGGCAACACCATGGGGCAAAATAACTAGCAAACGTCCAGTTTCAGGCTTTAATAGTCGAATTGCTCTCTCAAGAACCAAATAGTCTGAACCTTGAGCAGCTTTACCTCGTCCTAGATAATACCGGTTTAAAGTAGCAGAATCTTCATAGGGTATATTGAACGGGGGATTAATGAGAATTACATCAAACATTGCTGCGTTATTTTGCTCAATATTTAAAAAATCAGTTCTGCGTCCATCTGTATTCTCAAAAACATCTTCTCTAATTGAATCTCCTGTATAAATATGTTCATAGCCATCACCATGTAAAATCATATTTATTCGACATAAAGTGGCTAACCGAGGATTTATCTCAATTCCCCATAGATTATTCGTGACAAGATTACTAACTAAATGATCTTTTTCATCTTGGCTAGAATCAAGAAATCGAATTTTTTTGCGGACATTAATAAACGCTCTAATAAGAAAGCCACCACTTCCGCATGATAAATCAAGGACTTTTTCTCCAATTTTTATATCAGCTATCTCAACCATGAACTCAACTAATTGTCTTGGGGTTAAATACTGTCCTAAGTCCCCTCGGAGTGTTCCAGTAAGAAAGGCTTCATAAACAGAACCAACTACATCTCCTCCTGCTCCAGCCAAGCCAAGTGGTGTCTTAAAACCATAAAGACCAAAAGGCTCTAATTCACGAACAATTTTTTCAACAGTTTCGTTGCTTCTAATTTGAATTTGAGTTCCCGTAGGGAATACATTAAAAGTCTGTTTTGCGTCAGTAAACATTTGCTGTAAAGCAGCTAGAGGTCCACTGCCAAGAAGCCAGGAAGATGTAAAGCGATTGGGTGCAAGGCCTTCAGCATCTCTTTTCTCTTCGTTAAACTTACAAGTGAGAATTTTAGTTAGCTCATCAAATGCAGACTCGGCAATGAGTCCTTCTTTAGCTAACTCTTTTCGACATTCCCTAAATGCTATTTCTAAGTCACCTTTATTTTCAATAGTTACTAAAAGTCGCTCAGCAGCTTGTCGCTTTCCCAATTGAACTACATTGCTAGAGACAGTAAGTATTGTGCTTTCAAGCTCTTGCGGTTCAGGAACGGATTCTAATCCGCCAATATCGTCTCTATCCAAATAATAAATCTCCCAATCACGTCCATTAGTCAGAACTGCAATTGGTGTAGATGGTTCAAGAAGTTGAGCATAGGAAAGCGCTTGGTTAACATCCTCCTCGCTCAATCGATGCTGAATACGCTTGGTTTCAACCACAAGAGCCGGACGTTCCCCAATATAAACAACGATATCAGCTTGCTTTCTAAATCTATGTCCTGAAGTTCCAGTGATTGAGACTTTTCGACGTATCTGGTTCCTGTCGTAACCAAGCCTCATTATGAAAGGAATAACAACATTCTCAGCACAGTCGTCCTCAGAGTTCAACGGTGGTGCTTTGCGAAAAATGTCATCTAAGATAGCCTGTTTATTCAACGGCATAATAATCTATACACCTATGGGTTACACGATAACTAAGCCTACTGCAAACCAGAGCAGTAGGTAAATAGCTTAAACCGTTGCGTTGCTGTTACAGGCAATACTACTATTAACCAGCTTAGTTGGGGAAAAAATCTCAATTACCGTCAATAGTTGACCTAAGAAAATATTTCAGTCTCTCCGTCGGGAAATAACCTATTAGAGACTGAAAAATCTTAGTCATTCCATTCCCCTTTGGGTGGTACGGGGGGATTGCGTCGAAGATGACGGGTTAAGTCCTCATCCGGTTGTTTCTCTCCTCTTAGCCACTGTTTAATCGCTGTTTCGATAATGCGACTAGGATCGTTAGTCAGGTGTTTAATCTGGTCTAAAACTTCCGAGTCAAGGTGAATAGCGATTTCAACTTTCTCCGCCGTGCGCTGAGTCGGTGTAGCATTGTCGTTCATAAGCTCTATTAATGATTGCTATCTATCATTCTACCCGTCAGTCGAGGATTCTCATCCAAGAGTTTATCTATAGTAATCCGATTTGGACAAATCATAGAGCCTTTCCTTAGCCATTGCCCTTTCCCTGATTTTGTCACCATAATCAAGCCTACCATAGTTTCCTGTGGATGCCGAGAGGGGAAGCCAAGGCCAAAACCCTGACTATACTTGCAGTTTAGCTTTTTTTACCTTTTACTTTTCACTTTTGCTCCAGCCTTAGAGACTTTACCTTTACAATGAATTAAGGAATCTAAAATTTTATAAACCCCTGACTTTTGCCAGCAGTGAACCACGATGACTGACGTTCCCGTTTCTCGCATTCGCAATTTTTCCATCATCGCTCATATCGATCATGGTAAATCAACTCTCGCCGATCGCCTCCTGCAAATTACGGGAACCGTAGCCCAACGGGAGATGAAAGAACAATTTCTCGATAATATGGACTTGGAACGGGAACGAGGTATCACCATCAAGTTACAAGCGGCACGCATGGATTATACCGCTAAGGATGGTCAAAAATACGTTCTCAATCTGATTGATACCCCCGGCCATGTGGATTTTTCCTACGAGGTTTCTCGGTCTCTAGCGGCGTGCGAGGGAGCTTTATTAGTTGTGGATGCGTCCCAAGGCGTGGAGGCGCAAACTTTAGCCAATGTTTACCTAGCACTGGAAAATAACCTCGAAATTATCCCAGTTTTAAATAAAATCGACCTACCCAGTGCCGAACCGGAACGAGTCGCAGCAGAAATCGAGGAAGTGGTGGGTTTAGACTGTAGTGAGGCGATTCGGGCCTCGGCTAAGGCTGGGATCGGTATTAATGATATTCTAGAGTCGATCGTCCAATTAGTTCCCCCTCCCCAAGATACCCTCGCAGAACCCTTCCGAGCTTTAATTTTTGATAGTTATTACGACGCTTATCGAGGAGTAATTGTCTATTTCCGCGTTATGGATGGTCGGGTGAAAAAGGGCGATAAAATTCGTTTTATGGCTTCTGGTAAAGAATTTGTGATCGATGAATTGGGAATTTTATCACCGCAACAGGTACAGGTAAATGAACTGCACGCGGGAGAAGTGGGTTATCTGGCAGCCGCGATTAAAACTGTTGCCGATGCCCGGGTGGGTGATACGATTACTCTAACCGCTAAACCAGCACAAGAGCCTTTACCCGGTTATACGGAAGCAAAACCGATGGTTTTCTGCGGATTATTTCCCACGGATGCTGATCAGTATGCCGATCTCAAAGATGCCCTGGAAAAGTTAAAATTAAACGATGCAGCTCTATCCTACGAACCGGAAACTTCTAGCGCCATGGGTTTTGGTTTCCGTTGCGGTTTCTTGGGATTGCTACACATGGAAATCGTCCAGGAAAGACTAGAAAGGGAATATAACTTAGATTTAATTACCACTGCTCCCTCGGTAGTTTATCGGGTAACTACCACCGATGGGGAAATTGTCGAAGTGGATAACCCTAGTTTGTTACCTTCCCCACAAAAACGGGAAAAAATTGAGGAACCTTATATCCAAGTGGAAATGATTACTCCGGAAACCTATGTAGGCGCTTTGATGGAATTATGTCAAAGTCGTCGGGGAGTTTTCAAGGATATGCGTTATTTTACTAAAACTCGCACCGCTTTGATTTATGAGTTACCTTTAGCAGAAGTGGTGACGGACTTTTTTGATCAATTAAAATCTCGATCGCGCGGTTATGCTAGTATGGAATATCAATTAATTGGCTATCGGGAAAATGAGCTAGTTAAATTAGATATTATGGTCAATGGTGATCCCGTTGATGCTTTAGCGATGATCGTTCACCGGGATAAAGCTTATTATGTTGGTCGCGCTTTAACCGAAAAGTTAAAAGAATTGATTCCCCGGCATCAATTTAAGGTTCCCATTCAAGCAGCTATTGGTTCTAAAATTATCGCTAGTGAACATATTCCCGCTTTAAGAAAGGATGTCTTAGCTAAGTGTTATGGTGGTGATATTAGTCGCAAGAAAAAGCTGTTAGACAAGCAAGCAAAAGGGAAGAAACGGATGAAAGCGATCGGAACTGTTGATGTCCCGCAAGAGGCATTTATGGCAGTCCTAAAACTCGATCCTCAGTAAAATCTTGGGGTGAGTCAATCCTCACCCTTTTTAGTTTTGGCAGAGGGAAAGAAATTATTATGAAACTTTTGAGATTATCCTATCAAGATTTAGCCTCTGGATTAAGTATAGATTCTTGCGAGTTTTTTCCAGATTTGAATTTATTAGTTGGTATTTCAGGTGCAGGAAAAACCTCGATTTTAAAGGCAATTAGTAATTTAAAAAGAATCACTAACGGTGCATCGGTAAATGGTGTAAAATGGGATGTAGAATTTTTAACCAATGATCATGTTCGTTATCATTGGTTGGGTGAATTTGAGGTTAGAAAAGCTCGTTCTCTCATCAAGATTGAAGGAGATGAAGTCAATGGTAATGACGGCGAAAATAAGGTTAGTATAATTAGTGAAACTCTTTTAAAAGATCAAGAGGTTTTGATCGCAAGAAACCAAGAGGTAATTGAGTTTAAACATTCAAAGACACCAAAACTACCATCTTATTTAAGCTGTATAGAGCTTTTCAATCAAGAAGAAGATGTTTTCCCTGTTCGACAGGAATTTAACAAAATGATTTTCAATCCACTTAAGTTTAATATCTCATCTTCAACATTGGATAAAATCCTTAGAGACTACGAAGATACCTCTCTCTCTGAATTACAATCGAGTCAACTTCCTATTTCCGACAAACTACTGATCACTTATAAAAAATATCCCGATACGTTCGAGATAATAAAGAGAAAGTTTTTAGATATTTTCCCTCAAGTTGAAGATTTAAAAATAGAATTTTTAGAACCATTCAAACTAGGTGATATTGGTATGCTTGTTTCATTAACTCCAATTTTTTTACTTGAAGACTTACCTCGCATACAAATAAAAGAAAAAAACTCTCATGTCTGGATTTTAGAACCAAATATCTCCTCTGGAATGATAAAAAGCCTGATGTTCTTAGCAACGATCGAATTATCTGCTGCTGGCAGCGTTATATTAATCGATGAATTTGAAAATAGTTTGGGGGTTAACTGTTTGGACACTTTAACAGAAGATTTATTAGTTAATTATCGAGATTTACAGTTTATTATTACCAGTCATCATCCCTATATAATTAATAATATCAGTCCTGCCTATTGGAAAATAGTCACTCGTAAAGGAGGAGTAATTAAGGTAAACAATGCGGCCGATTTTCATATTTCTAAAACTCGACAAAAAGCCTTTATTGATCTTATCAATGTCTTAGAAGAATTTCCCCAAGGAATTAGTTAATCGATGAATATTTATTTTTTAGTTGAAGGAAGAAGTACCGAAAAAAAGCTTTATACTGCCTGGTTAACTTATCTTATTCCCGAATTTAAGCGAGTTGATTTTCACGATCAAGTAAATCGCAATAATTACTTTATTATTAGTGGTAATGGCTACCCCTCGATACTTGATGAGGGAATTCCTAACGCCATCGATAAAATTCAAGAAGTATCCAAATATAACTATCTAGTCATCTGTCTCGATGCTGATGAGGATACTGTCGAAGAAAGAGAACAATATGTTAATGACTTTATCACCAAACATATTACTGTTCCTGTAACAATCGAAATCGTGATCATTATTCAAAATCGCTGTCTTGAAACATGGCTCCTAGGCAATCGCACAATATTTAATTCTAAACAACCTTTACAGGGACTTTTAGCTGATTATGTTCAACACTATGATGTTTACGAAAATGATCCCGAACTAATGGGTAGATTTAATTGCAGAAATCATGCCGATTTTCATTTTGCTTATCTAAAGTCTATTTTTGAAGCTAAAGGTTTGTCTTATTCTAAAAAATTCCCTGGGGTAGCTCAAGAACAATACTATCTTAATCAATTAAAAAAGCGTATCGATAAAACTGAACACTTAAAAACCTTTCGGAAATTTATTAATTTTTGTGATAATATTCGTAAAATTTCAGATAAATGATATCTGGTACTTCTGCCAAGTATGAAATACAAGCTGATTTGGCATCGTCTCCTGACTAATAGCTGATCGAGAATACAAGACATGACAAGGCTTTTATCCTAGAAATTTCTAGTTCGGCAGATTTTTGTAGTATTGTAGTATAATAGTAAATCCAGAAAAACAATCCTAAAAGTGCCGTCAGTCTCTTCAGTTAGCAGTTACCAGATAGAAGTTAAAAATTGGCAATTTACTTGATGTTATGGCTTCCTTAAGGGATATTATCAGTTACTATCGCAATTATCAAAAAGCCGCCTTTTTGAGCATTGCTGCCTCCAGTGTCTTTGAAATTATCGATCTGATGGTTCCCTATGCTGTCGGACAGATTCTTAATGTTCTTTCTGATCAACCTTTAGATGGATTCGTCCAATCTTTAGTTGATCGCACTATTATTTTAACTCCCTTTGCCTCAGAAAAGTGGGTTAGTTTAGGAGTATTATTAGGCTTAATTTTCCTAACCACGGTAATTAAAGCACCAATTCAGCCTTGGGTGGGTGTCTGGTTTCACTGGGAAATATCCTTAAGAGCGCGACGAGATCATCTCGGAAAAATTATTGCCAAAATTCTCACCTTACCCCTATCTTTTTACGATGAAAATAATCCGGGACGCATCGCTAACCGGATCGCCAAAGGTATAGAAAATCATACTTGGACTTATCCTGAAATAGCGGGAATGATGATCCCAAAACTGTTTAGAGTTTTCGGTATCTTTATTGTTATTTGGATAATTCAATGGCAAATCGCCCTCGCTTTTGTCATTTCTTTTGTATTAATTGTAGCTTTTATTTTAAGAGATTTAAAAGATTTAATGCAAAAAGAAAGAACTCTTGATCGGCACATCGAAAATACTCAAAGTCGCAATTCTGAGATTATTACTAATATCAAAACTGTCAAGGCTTTTGCCACAGAAGGACAGGAATTATATCGTCAAAAACAGCGTTTAGAGAGAGAATTTACCTACGTTATCCATCGCATTCATAAGGGTTATGTGGACTTAATTACTTGGGAAAAAACCCTCGTCCAAGCTAGTTTATTTGGAGTATTTTTCTTTACTCTCCTAGCTACCGTTCAACAGAAAATCTCGATCGGGCATTTTATCACCACCTACACCCTCGCTAGTATGGCTTATGCGGAATTAGATCCCCTATCTCAAATGGCAGAAACTTTCGCTCGTCGCTATGCTTCTATGGCACGTCTAAACGAATTTATCAACTTGCCTAGTGGTACTGATTCCGGTAGTCTTTTAGCCGATCATGCCCAACACAATCCCTATCGTTTTACGGGGAAAGTAGAATTAAGTAATCTCAGCTTTGGCTATAGTGCTGAAAGAACGATTCTCAAGGATATTAATCTGCTGATTGAACCCTATCAAACCGTGGCATTAGTGGGAAGATCTGGTTCAGGAAAATCCACTTTAGTTAAGTTACTTTTCCGCTATTTTGAACCGAATCAAGGGCAAATTATGATAGATGGCGAGGATATTAGTCGCTTGGATGTGACTTGGTATCGGCGACGGTTAGCGATTGTCCATCAAGAAGTAGATGTGTTTAATGGTACGGTGTTAGAAAATCTCACCTACGGTAATCCTAATATTAGCTTCGAGAAGGTAGAAGAAGCCTGTAAAATTGCCCGTGTCGATGAATTTATTCAGGAATTACCTAATGGTTATTCCACTATTGTAGGGGAAAGGGGCGTGCGTCTTTCGGGGGGACAAAGACAGCGTTTAGGAATTGCTAGGGCGTTAATTGTTGATCCAGATGTGTTAGTTTTTGATGAGGCCACTTCTAGCTTAGATTATGAGTCAGAAAGAGCCATTCAACTAGCCATGAAATCCATTTTAGGCACTCGCACCACGATTATTATCGCCCACCGTCTCAGTACCGTTCGAGAAGCTGATCAAATTGTCGTCTTAGATAATGGTCGCATTGTCGAGATCGGTAGCCATGATCAATTATTAAATCAGCAGGGAATCTATCAACGTCTCCACTCTTTGCAAGAAAGTGGTGAACTGGTTTAGCCTTAAAATAGTCCCCGATAGCGGACCGAGAAAATATATCTAATGGAAGTTGATACCATGTCTAACGAAACCGTTACCTATTCCCTAGAAGCTGTTTTGACGAGGATTGAGGGGAAAATTGACAATCTCCAAAAAGATGTTAACCAAAAATTTGACAGTTTCCAAAAAGATGTTGACCAAAAATTTGAAAGTCTCCAAAAAGATTTTAACCAGAAATTTGACAAAATCGACGAACGGTTAAATAAGCTAGAGGTAGGACAGGCAAAGTTAACCGAAAAGGTTGAAGGAATCGATAATCGCCTCAAATCAGTGGAAGGAACCCAAAAAAATCAGGTTTGGACATTAATTATTCTTTTGGCAAGTGCGATCGCTACAGCCGGTTGGAAAGTATTTTTTTCAGGTAATCCCTAGAATTAAACCGTGGCTATTAGTCACAGTTTCAAGTTTTGTCATCCCGGAAAAATGATGTTCTCAGACAACCTCAAACCGGTTTAGTCTTAAAATAGTCCCCGATAGCGGACCGAGACAATATATCTAATGGAAGTTGATACCATGTCTAACGAAACCGTTACCTATTCCCTAGAAGCTGTTTTGACTAGGATTGAAGGGAAAATTGACAATCTCCAAAAAGATGTTAATCAAAAATTTGACAAAATCGACGAACGGTTAAATAAGCTAGAGGTAGGACAGGCCAAGTTAACCGAAAAGGTTGAGGAAATCGATAATCGCCTAAAATAAGTGGAAGGAACCCCAAGAAATCAGGTTTGGACATTAATTATTCTTTGGGCAAGTGCGATCGCCGTTGCTTTCCTGACAACCTTCTCCAAGATTTGATCTAATCTCAGACAGAAGTAAGCCTGATCCAATTACCTACTCTCTATGTGCGAGAATAGCCTGTGTGAAAAACCTAGGTAATTGTTATGGTTGCACATATACAAAATAGGCAGTTTAACGGGTTGTCTAGCCAAGAAGCTGGCGATCGCTTGAAACAGCACGGCTACAATGAACTCCCCTCAACCCAGCATCGTACTTTTTTAACCATCGCCCTAGACATTATCCAAGAGCCGATTTTCCTGCTCCTGATTGCCTGTGGTGTCATCTACCTCTTTTTGGGTGATGCACAAGAAGCTCTGATTTTGTTGGGGTTTGTCTTTTTTATTATTGGCATCAATCTTTACCAGGAGCAAAAAACGGAACGTTCTCTAGAAGCACTGCGGGACTTATCCAGTCCTCGGGCCTTGGTGATTCGAGATGGGGAGCGGCAGCGGATTGCGGGCCGAGAAGTGGTACAGGGCGATCTGATCGTGGTGGAGGAGGGTGATCGCGTTCCTGCGGATGCGATTTTGCTGTGGTCCACTCACTTGACGATTGATGAATCGCTGTTAACTGGAGAGTCTGTTCCGGTCAGGAAACGCACCATCCACAGGGAAGAAGACCCGAAGCACCTTTCAGCCACCTTGAGACCGGGTGGTGACGACTTACCCACCGTCTATTCCGGTACTCTGGCGGTGCAAGGGCAGGGCATTGCCCAGGTACAAGCAACGGGTATCGGCACTGAAATGGGAAAAATCGGCAAAGCTCTGCAAACGGTTGAACCGGAAGACACGGTCTTACAGAAAGAAACCCGTCGCATTGTCGGTAAATTGACGATAATCGCGCTTGCCATTTGTGCGGCGGTGGTCGTGATTTATGGATTAACCCGGGCCGATTGGTTACAGGGCTTTTTGGCAGGATTAGCCCTAGCGATGGCAATTTTGCCCAATGAAATTCCGGTGGTGCTGGCCATCTTTCTGGCTCTGGGAGCGTGGCGATTCTCGCAAAAACAGGTACTAACCCGTCGCATTCCAGTGGTTGAAACCCTGGGTTCTGCCACCGTTCTTTGTGTCGATAAGACTGGAACCCTGACATTGAACCAAATGGCTGTTAAACAGTTGTTGGTTTACAGCGGCTCCAATGCTTATCTGTACGATGTGACGCTCCATGAGCGCGAACCCTTGCCAGAAGTCCTTCATCCCCTGATCGAGTTTGGTATTCTAGCGAGTCGTAAAGATCCCTTTGACCCGATGGAAAAAGCTTTGCAGCAAATTGGTTGGGATTACCTAGCCAAGACCGAACACCTGCATAGCGATTGGCAACTACTGCACGAATATCCCCTGTCCACCGATCTCTTGGCCATGTCCTGTGTCTGGGAATCCCTGACGGGGGAGCTTACCGTTGCGGCAAAAGGAGCCCCAGAAGCGATCGCCGATCTCTGCCATTTCAGCCCGATTCAACAACAGGAGTTGGTCGAACAGATCCAGGCAATGGCCAGAGAAGGTTTGCGAGTTCTGGGAGTCGCCCAAGGACGCAAAATAGGAACATTACCCAAAACCCACGCTCTTGAGTCATCCGGGCCTCCAGCCTACTTAGAATCTGACGATCGCTTACCTGTTCAACAACACGACTTTGAGTTTGAATTTGTCGGACTCATCGGCCTGGAAGACCCCGTGCGTCCTACTGTGGCACCTGCGATCGCTGAATGCTATGGTGCGGGAATTCGCGTTGTGATGATTACGGGTGATTATCCCGTAACAGCCCAGAATATTGCTCGTCAGATTGGACTCAGGCCTTTAGACAAGGTGATCACCGGTAGGGAACTGGAGCAAATGGGTGAGTCGGAATTGCGCGATCGCATTCAAAGCACCAACATCTTTGCCCGTGTCGTCCCCGAACAAAAACTATTGATTGTCAATGCACTGAAACGCTCCGGGGAAATTGTGGCCATGACCGGTGATGGTGTCAACGATGCCCCGGCTCTTAAGTCCGCTCATATCGGCATTGCCATGGGTGAACGGGGGACCGATGTAGCGCGCGAGTCTGCCGATCTGGTCCTGTTGAAAGATGATTTTTCCTCCATTGTCGAATCGGTCAAACTAGGAAGACGTATCTTTGACAACCTGAAAAAGGGGATGGCCTATACCTTGGCCGTTCACGTTCCGATCGCGGGTATGTCGTTGATTCCAGTCATGTTTGGCTGGCCCTTGGTGCTGCTCCCCATCCACATTGCCTTTCTGCACTTAATTATCGATCCGGCCTGCACGGTGGTGTTTGAAGCTGAACCGGCAGAGAGCGATATTATGCGTCGCCCCCCCCGTAATCCCAAAGAACCCTTGTTCAGTCGTCGGACGTTGCGATTGGCTTTGCTTCAGGGGATCAGCGTTTTAGTGGTACTGGTTATTGTATTTGCGATCGCCTATAGCAACGGCAATAGTGAATTTGATGCTCGTGCCTTAGCATTTACGACATTGATTATCTCCAACCTGGCTATGATCCTCACCAATCGTTCCTGGTCCCGAACGATTCCAGAAATGCTCCAAGCTCCTAATCAGGCTTTGTGGTGGGTGATCGGCGGTGGACTCCTGTTTTTGGGATTAGTTCTCTATGTTCCCTTGTTACGACACCTGTTCAGCTTTTCACTGCTACATACTGATGATTTGCTGGTTAGCTTAGTTTCTGGAGTTGTCAGTATTTTCTGGTTTGAAGGACTAAAACTGTGGAACCGTCGGAACATGAACAGCCAAAAATGAAAGGCATCATAGATTCCACGATCGGTTACAAATTGTTGCAGCAGTGCGCTATGTAGTTGCTTGAATGAATTGTGCCTACCTACTTAATAATCAGCATGGTGGGTTAAATCATCAAGTTTAACCCGCTGCTAACCAGCGCACGGCATCCTTAGCGTGGTAGGTTAAGATAATATCGGCACCCGCCCGTTTAAAGCTGGTTAAAGTCTCTAAAGTCACCCGTTTTTCGTCAATCCAGCCATTTAACGCCGCCGCTTTAATCATTGAATATTCCCCCGACACATTGTAGGCAGCCACGGGTAAATTAGTCATTTCTTTGATTCTCCAGATAATATCCATGTAAGATAGAGCAGGTTTCACCATTAACATATCTGCCCCCTCTAATACGTCTAATTCCACCTCTTTTAAGGCTTCTCTGGCATTACCCGGATCCATTTGGTAGGTTCTGCGATCGCCGAATTGGGGGGTAGAATCAGCCGCATCCCGAAACGGACCATAATAGGCAGAGGCATATTTAGCTGTATAGGAAAGAATCGGCGTATCACTATAACCCGCCTCATCCAATCCTTGACGAATTGCCTGCACAAAACCATCCATCATTCCCGAAGGTGCAATGATATCCACTCCCGCTTTTACCTGGGAAACGGCGGTTTTTTGCAATAATCCCAGAGTAGGATCGTTTAACACCCTGCCGGTTAAATCTCCCGTTTGTAGATAACCACAATGACCGTGGTTGGTATATTCACACAAACAAGTATCGGCGACAATGAGTAGATCGGGAACTGCCTCTTTAATTGCTGTGGCCGCTTTCTGCACAATACCATGATCGTGCCATGCTCCCGTCGCCTCTGTGTCTTTACTTTCTGGCAGCCCGAATAAAATAATCGCTGGGATTCCTAAATCCCGCACTTCCTTGGCTTCGTCAACAATTTTATCGATTGATAATTGGTACACCCCCGGCATCGATTTGACTTCCCGGGCAATACCTTCCCCCGCCGTGGCGAAAAGAGGATAGATAAAGTCATTAGCTGTCAAGACGGTTTCACTCACCAGACGGCGCATTTGAGGGGTTTGACGCAGACGACGGGGGCGATGAATAGGAAACATAGTTTTTTGTGATTAAATCGGGAATCTGGTCTTTAGTTTAAATCTTTGCTGAGGATGAACACAAATCGATTCAGCCGGCTGCGGGCTGCCAGCAGCTATCCGCAACATTTAGTTATTTTGAGCTTAATCACACTATTTAGGTCAAAAATGACCTAATGAGGCTTTATCATCGTTTTAAGGGCGAAAAACCAGCAATTTGACTAAAATTTAATCTTTATACCGATCACTTTTGCTGTCGCCACTACCTCCTCTCTTTACAAAACTTTACCTCATCAGAGGATTAGGCAGATGGGGAGATGGGGAAATGGGGAGATGGGGAGATGGGGAAATGGGGAGATGGGGAAATTTCAACTAAAACCCCAACACCCTAAAACCCCAACACCCTAAAACCCATCTCCATTTGGGAGAAGGATCGTTTATTCTAGTAGGTAAGAGCGATCGATTCAGGATTTTTGCTATGGCCAACTTAGGTGATTTAGTCAAAAAAGCAGTTTATTTGGGCGTAGGTATTGCTACTTATGCCGCCGAAAAAGCTGAAGTAAATTTACAAGAATTAAGAAATCAAGCCCAAAAATTAGCCGATGAGATGATTTCTCGTGGCGAAATGACGACGGAAGAAGCGCGGAAATACGTTGATGAGTTGGTGAAACAGGCACAACAGCAAACGGTAGCAGCTAACGAATCTAATATTCCCCATGAACCCCGACGGATAGAAATTATTGAAGATGAGGAGGACACCAAAGCAGCCGAGCCAAAAGTAGATGAATTGCGGCAAAAGGTGGAACGTCTTCAGGAGGAATTACGGAAACTACAACAGGATTAAAACCTAGATTTTAGGGACAAATAATTAATTATTACCAGACAAGGGATGCAAGTATAAACATGGACGATTGGCAGAAGGATTTTTGGGAAGTTATCGAAACTGTGGCGCTGGGAATTGAAAATTTTTTCCAAGAAGTTACCCAAACTATCGAAGAAATCAATGAGGAAATTATCATCGATCTGGAACAGTTTATTCAAGAGGTTTTACCCCAGGAATTAGAGGAATTTTTTAACCTCGATGAATCCCTATTTTCGGAATTAGATGAACCCTCGGATTTTATGCTCACTCCCAAGGTTAACCCCGATCCTAACACCCATCCTGCTTGTATCGGTTGCCGTAATTATCACGGTTATATCTACGGAGGCAATCTTCTCGTCTGCGGTTTCCATCCCTACGGTTGGGATAGTGATAGTTGTCCCGATTGGCAAGCAGAGGATTAATTATTTTCCTATAAAATCAGGTAGGGTTATTATCCCTACCCATAACTTTTATCTCAAAGCAGTTATCTGTCATTTCTAGTTAAGAATTACCCTTGGGAGCATGGTAAGGTTCAGAATCAAAAGGCTGCATCCCCACATCGGGATATTCATCATTGTTGGGACTAAAAATGCGAGCGAAAGCCTCTGTTAGGTACTGGACAAAATTGTGTAATGTATCCTTGATATTCATTGCTTTTCTCTCCGACTCTCGACAACAATCTCTTTTTCGGATCAGGTTGATTCACCCCTCCATCCCCATTATCTGGCCAGAATCTCATCAATTGTTGACTTTTGAGACAATTCTTGAATAATCTTCATAATACTTTATATTTTTTTTGTTTATTTAAACTTTTATAATAATTCTTGTATTTTTGTAAAGGAAAAATTATTCAATTAAATCGCTGAACAGATATTTGATTGTTGTCCAGAAAGGACTGTATCTTTGTTGATCATCTAGGCATAAATATCGATTGACAAAAATCCCAACTTTTCGATAGTATTAAAAGATGGGGTCACTAAAATAGATTCAGGTAAATAGTTAATCGTGAATATGAGCTTTTTACAGTTGTTTTTTTTCGGGGCGATCTCGCTAACCCTAACTTTCACCCTCGGCTATGTTAACCTGAGAGCGATCTCGCGCTTTACCATCAAGGAATGTATGGCCCTTGCTGGTGCTTGGGGAATGGCTTTACAATCGGCGATCGCTTTCGTGAATTTTCTTTGTGGCTTTTCCGGAAGAACTTTTTTCCTGTTAGCGACGGCCGGTTTATTGATTATCTCTCTATGGTTACTGACGCGACAATTATGGCAAGCGGAAGAAAGAGAAAACTATCGATGGCTATACCTAGCGATCTTATTCTGGCTCGTCCTGCTAGGGATGCAATTCTTCGTCGTGCTTTACAGTGGGGGATTTTACTACGGGGATTGGTGGATGCACTTCGATATCGCTCAAATTTTTTTGGGACTCCAGAAAACCGATACGGTTTACTTTGGAACTTATAATGTTACTTCTAGAACTCCTTTATTCAATCTGTTTTCTAGTTATTATCTGGCACTTTTGGAAAATTCATTTGCGGTTTATCAAATTACCGCGATTTTACCAGGAGTATTCCTGACCCTCCTAATCCCCCTCTTTCTGCGTCCGTCGTTAATTCCGTTAGCCTTTTTCCTCGTGGCTTTCAGTCCCTATTTGAGTAATATGATCACCTATCCGTGGCCGAAGGTATTGGCCACGGTCTATATCCTAACCGGCATCTATTTCTATCTCGACTTGAGAAACAATCCCCGCACAAGAGTCTATTCCCTTTCCGGGATTGGCTGTGGAGTTAGTTGGGGATTAGCCTTTCTCAGTCATCCTTCCGCCATACTCTATGTTATCGCCCCGATCGTCGATAATCTATGGGTAAATCGTAAAAATTTAGCTCTTGTCGTCCGTCAGTTATTTTTTCCGTTAATCCTAATGATCGCCGTGTGTCTTCCCTGGTATTTATGGGGAATCTCTCACTTCGGTCTCGCCTCTATCTTCCAGACGGCAATGGGAACGACGGGGGGTGCGACTGCGAGCGTTAGAATTTCCGATGCTTTAAACAATGCCTGGTCTAGCGTTTATCCCCTCGAACTTTCCGACGCGGTTCAAGATCGAATCCAGAAAGGCCCCGGAGAGGGTGGCGAGTATTACACCTTACGCTATCGGCTGTGGAATTCATGGTTTCGCTTCTATTTTAGTGTTTTAGCCGGCTCTATAACGATAACCCTGAGCGCCGTCCTTCTGACGGTTTTCGGGAAAAGAGTTTTCGGAAAAGTTAAGGGTAAACCTTTGTTTCCCACATCATTTTTAGTATCGGTACTCGCGATCGGTTTTTTGGGAGGTTGTTTTCTGCAACCCGGATTTCATCGAGGGGGAATTATCGGCGAGAGTATGACTCCTATCGTGGTTCTGTTGCTCTTGATCGTTACCGAATATCTGGCCATGTTACCCGTGAGAGTGAAACAGTTAATTCTCTTCACTATCGTGGGAGAGTTCCTTCTTTCTCGGGGGATTCACTTGTTATTTCTCGGTGCGGAAAAAACGGTAGTTTGGGATGGAAATGCCGATCTAAAAACTAACTATAGTTTACAATTCGCCCGGGATCTGATCGGTACTCCGATCGGCTTATTTATGGCGATAGTTGCTTTAATTATTTTTCTGGTGATCGGTTGGAAAACCGTATCGGGAGGCGGTGATCTTGGAGAATCCCTAGAATAACGATTATACCTTCTAAACAGGATTTAGTATGAGAGCATCCCAATTGACAATTGGCCAATTTTGTGAACCGCTTGCTGTGTGGGCATTTCAAGTGATCCCAGTCAATATAGTTACAAACTCGACCCATTCGGTCGATTTTTGTTTAACAATTGAGATGGCAAATTCTCCTCAAATATGCCTGAATCGTCATCTGGGTAAGCAACTCACATAAAGTTCATTTTGTCAAGGATTTTTAAGATACTCTTACCCTGTCTGTTAGGTACTGGACAAAATTGTGTAACGTATCCTTGATATTCATTGCTTTTCTCTCCGACTCTCGACAACAATCTCTTTTTCGGATCAGGTTAATTCACCCCTCCACCCCCATTATCTGGCCAGAATCTCATCAATTGTTGACTTTTGAGATAATTCTTGAATAATCTTCATAAGACTTTATATTTTTGCTTGTTTATCTAAATTTTTATAACCCACATTCCGCACCCTCAACTGTCACAGATCAAAAAAGCCATTAAAGTAGTACATAATAACTAAAATTAATTCAAAGGTTAAAAGGGTTAATGAGAATATATAGCATTAA
>VYKR01000068.1_pt1 | contig 23140 bp, 21 predicted proteins | sample 5109561 | NCBI WGS metagenome assembly VYKR01 (sample SAMN12291799, study PRJNA351875) | freshwater metagenome | isolation source: freshwater lake | place: USA: Michigan, Ford Lake | collected 2015-08-15
GCGCTCGCCCGCGCGGCACCCGACCGGACCGACGAGATCGCCGCCGCCCGCGCCCGGCTGGTCGGCGACATGGGCACGCTGTTCCGGGCGCTGGCGCTCACCGGCCGCGACTGGCCGCAACCTGCGGGATTCGCATGAGCTTCACCATCCGCCGCGCGGTCCCCGCCGACGCCGCCGCGCTCGGCGCGATGGGCGAGCGCTCGTTCCGCGAGACCTTCGACGACGTGCCCGAGACCGAGCTCGTCCCCTGGCTCGAGCGTACCTTCGGCCCCGCCGCGCTCGCGCCCCAGCTCGCGCCGGCGGGCGACACCGAGATCGCGGTCGCCGAGGATGCGGGCCGCATCGTCGGCTTCATCAAGCTGACCCCGCTCACCCTGCCCCCCTTCGCCCCCGACGCCGCCCCGCTCGAGCTGAAGCAGCTTTACGTGCTCAAAGGCTGGCAGGGCGCGGGCGTCGCCGACGCGCTCACCCGCTGGCTGATCGACCGCGCGCGCGGTCGCGGCGCCGACGCGCTCTACCTCAGCGTCTACGAGCATAACGCCCGCGCCATCGCCTTTTACCGCCGCTACGCCTTTCGCCAGGTCGGCACGCATCCCTTCGTCATCGGCGCGCATGTCGATATCGATCCCGTCATGCGCGCCGACCTGCGCGCCGATCTGGTCCGCAGCGGCGCGCTGGCGGGCATCCCCCACGGCTTTTGCGGCCGGCGCGGCGGGGTTTCGACCGGACCGATGGCCTCGCTCGACCTGGGGCGGCGCGGGCAGGACGTGATCGGCCCCGACCTGGCCGAGAACCGCCGCCGCGCGGTCGCCGCCGTCCAGCCCGACGCGGCGCTCCAGACCTTGTACCAGGTCCACTCGGCCGATGTCGTCACGCTCGCCGGACCGATCGACGACCGCGCCCGCCCCCATGCCGACGGGGTGGTCACCGACCGGCCCGGCCTGCTGCTCGGCATCCTCACCGCCGACTGCGCCCCCGTGCTCCTCGCCGACCGGCGCGCGGGAGTGATCGGCGCGGCTCATGCCGGATGGAAGGGCGCGCTGGCGGGCGTGACCGACCGCACGATCGACGCGATGGAGGCGCTCGGCGCCGACCGCTCGCGCATCGCCGCCGCGATCGGCCCATGCATCGCGCGGGCGAGCTACGAGGTCGACGCCGCCTTTCGCGATCGCTTCGCCGCGGTCGACCCGGCGAACGCCCGCTTCTTCGCCGACGCCCGCGCGGGCCACCACCATTTCGACCTGGAGGCTTACGTCGCGCACCGCCTGACCGAAGCCGGCGTCGCCCGGGTCGACCCGCTCGGCCTTGACACCTATGCCGACGAGGCGCGCTTCTACAGCTATCGCCGCGCGACCCACCGGGGCGACCCCGATTACGGCCGCCAGATCGCGCTGATCGGGCTCTGAGCGCCCACGCTGTCCTACAGCGCACCGGGTCGGTAGCGTCCTGGTCCGATGATGATCCGACCTCACCTCCCACCGGCACGACCCGGGCGCGACACGAACGGCCCGCGCGCAATAAAAAAACCAGTGGTTGTAACGGAATTGCCGAACGGGCGTGACATGTGTGAACCGTCGCCGATCCGGGCCGTCGGTGGACACCCGCGACTCGCGGGCCTAACTCGGGCCGATCCCGCCCCGTCCGGGTGGCCCCGAGTCCAGAGGACCCCATGACCGACATCACCAACGAATCCGAAGCCGACATGTCCGCCGTCCCCGCGCCCACGCGGATCAAGCCCAAGGCCGAGATCAGCGAGATCGGCGGCCGCAAGCTCAAGGCGTCGACGCTGATGATGGGTCACGGCTACGACCCGATGCTGTCGGAGGGGTCGCTGAAGCCGCCCATCTTCCTGACCTCCACCTTCGTCTTTCCGAACGCGGCGGCGGGCAAGCGCCATTTCGAGGGCGTGACCGGCAAGCGCCCCGGCGGCGCGGAGGGCCTCGTCTATTCGCGCTTCAACGGCCCCAATCAGGAGATCCTCGAGGACCGGCTGGCGATCTGGGAGGAGGCGGAGGACGCGCTCGCCTTTTCCAGCGGCATGTCGGCGATCGCGACCCTGTTCCTGGCGATGGTCAAGCCCGGCGACACCATCGTCCATTCCGGTCCCTTGTACGCCGCCACCGAGACGCTGATCGGCCGCGTGCTCGGCAAGTTCGGGGTCAAGTGGCTCGACTTCCCGGCGGGCGCGACCCGCGAGGAGATCGACCGCGTGATGACGGAGGCCGCGACCGGCAACGTCGCGCTCATCTATCTCGAATCGCCCGCCAATCCGACCAACGCGCTCGTCGATGTCGAGGCGGTCGCCGCCAGCCGCGACGCCATCTTCACCGGCGACGACAAGCCCCCGATCGCGATCGACAACACTTTCCTGGGGCCGCTCTGGCACCAGCCGCTCAAGCACGGCGCCGACCTGGTCATCTATTCGCTGACCAAATACGCGGGCGGCCATTCGGACCTCGTCGCGGGCGGGCTGCTCGGGTCCAAGGAACGGATCAACGTGGTGCGCTCGATGCGCAACACCATCGGCACCATCACCGACCCCAACACCGCCTGGATGCTGCTCCGCAGCCTCGAGACGCTGGAACTCCGCATGACCCGCGCGGGCGAGAACGCGGCCAAGGTCTGCGCGTATCTCCGCGACCATCCCAAGGTCGAGCGCGTCGGCTATCTCGGCTTTCTCGAGGACACGGCCGGCGATGAGCGCCAGGCCGACATCTACCGCCGTCACTGCACCGGCGGCGGCTCGACCTTCTCGCTGTATCTGAAGGGCGGCGAGCGCGAGGCCTTCGCGTTCCTCGACGCGCTCAAGATCGCCAAGCTCGCCGTCTCGCTCGGCGGCACGGAGACCTTGGCCTCGCACCCCGCCGGCATGACGCACCTGTCCGTACCCGACGCACGCAAGCAGGCGCTCGGCATCACCGACAACCTCGTCCGCATCTCGATCGGCGTCGAGGACCCCGACGACCTGATCGCCGACTGCGAGCAGGCGTTGGCAAGTGTCTAACCTTCTCCCCTCCCTGGATAGGGAGGGGCTGGGGGTGGGTGGACTTCCGGACCTCTCGACGCCCCGGCCGCGATCCGCTCCCGATCAACTTGCAGGTCGTCCACCCACCCCCGACCCCTCCCTGTCCAGGGAGGGGAGTAGGTGACCACCGACCATTACGACGCGATCGTCCTCGGCGCGGGCGGAGCTGGCCTCATGTGCGCCGCCGTCGCCGGTCAGCGGGGGCGGCGCGTGCTCGTCGTCGATCACGCCGACGCGCCGGGCAAGAAGATCCTGATCTCGGGTGGCGGGCGCTGCAACTTCACCAATCTGGGCGCCGCCCCCGACCGCTATCTGTCGGCGAACCCCCATTTCGCCAAGTCCGCGCTCGGCCGCTACACGGCCGCGGACTTCCTCGACCTAATCGAGCGCCACCGCATCGCCTGGCACGAGAAGACTTTGGGCCAGCTCTTCTGCGACGGCTCCGCCCGCCAGATCGTCGCCATGCTGCTCGACGAATGCGACGCGGGCGAAGTGACGATCCGCCTCCACTCGCCCATCCGCGACGTGACCCATGCCGACGGCCGCTTCACCGTCGCGCACGGTGACCGCGTCGCGAGCGCCCCCAGGCTGGTCGTCGCCACCGGCGGCCCGTCCATTCCCAAGCTCGGCGCGACCGGCTTCGCCTACGACCTCGCCCGCCGCTTCGGCCTCAAGGTGGTCGAGCCCCGCCCCGCGCTCGTGCCGCTGACGCTGTCCGGCGACGAGGCGCTGTTCCGCGATCTGGCGGGCGTCGCCGCGCCCGTGGTCGCCCGCTGCGGCACCGCCGCCTTCGCCGAGGCCGCGCTGTTCACGCACAAGGGCCTGTCGGGCCCGGCGATCCTCCAGGTCTCCTCCTATTGGCGGGGTGGTGGGGAGATCGCGATCGACTTCCTGCCCGGGCAGGATCGCGGCTGGCTCCTCGCCGCCAAGCGCGCCCGCCCCCGCGCGACGCTCAAATCGGTCCTGCCGCTCCCCGACCGCCTCGCCGCCACGCTCGCCGAGCGCATCGGCCTCGACGGCGAGCTCGGCCGCCGCGCCGACGCCGTGCTGACCGATGCCGAACGCCGCCTGGCCGATTGGCGGCTCCGCCCGAACGGCTCGGAGGGCTTCGCCAAGGCCGAGGTGACCGTCGGCGGCATCGCCACCGATGCGCTGTCGTCCAAGACGATGGAGGCACGCGGCGTCCCCGGCCTCCACGCGATCGGTGAGGCGGTCGACGTCACCGGCTGGCTCGGTGGCTACAACTTCCAATGGGCCTGGGCGAGCGGCTGGGCCGCGGCGCAGGCGCTATGACGACGGCGCGGGCACCGCGGGCTTGGCGCCGGGCACCTCGGGCGTGACCGGCACCAGCTCGTACAGGTCCAGCACCGCGCCGCGCCCGGCCCGCGTCAGCACCAGCCGCCAGCGAAAGGGCGACACCCGCTCGACCACGCCGACCACGTCGCGCGCCGGATCGTCGGTATAGCGGCCCGGCCCCGTCGTGCCGAGGAACACCTCGCGCTTGGGCGTGTCCTCGTGCAGCCAGCCCTGCGGCAGGTTCGACCCCGTCTGCTTGGTGAAGGACAGCCCGCCCCCGCTCGTCTCGACATAGCAGAAATCGGGCGGAAAGGTCGTGATGCCCACGCGTCCCCCGAACCGCACGAGCCGGCAATGATAGGGACCCGGCGGCGGCGTCGGCAGGTCGAGCGCGACCGTCGGATCGACCAACGCCCCTTCCGCCGCCAACCTGGCCGCCGCCCGCCTGGGGACCGCCGAGCGGGCGCGACGCCACAGATCGGGCAAAGTCGCCAGCTTGGCGCGATCGGCCGGCGTGATCAGCCCTTCCCACTCCTTGGGCTCGGCCGCCTCGACGATCGGCTCGACCGTCACCACCGGCCTCGGCCGCGTGGCGCACGCGCCCAGGACGACGGCGGACAGGGCGAGCGCTGACGCGGCTCGGCGCATGGAACGGCTCCCGATCGGTGGTTGGGCGACGATAAGCGACCTGCCGCGTCGACCATGGCTAAGTTCGGCTGGTTAACGAGAGGTAAACAGCACGCCCGACCGCCCGTCGCGGCGGGTCAGCCGTCGCCGACCCGTTCAATATCCGCGCCCACCGCCTGTAACTTCTCCTCCAGCCGCTCATAGCCGCGGTCGAGATGATAGACGCGCGAGACCTGGGTCTCGCCGTCCGCGACCAGCCCGGCCAGGATCAGGCTCATCGACGCGCGCAGGTCGGTCGCCATCACGGGGGCACCGACCAGCCGCTCGACCCCGCGCACCTCGGCGGTCCGCCCGCGCACCTGGATGTCCGCTCCCATGCGCCCGAGCTCGGGGACGTGCATGTAGCGGTTCTCGAAGATCGTCTCCTCCAGAGTGCTCGACCCCTCGGCCATGCACAGCATCGCCATGAACTGCGCCTGCATGTCCGTCGCGAAGTCGGGATAGGGAGCCGTCGACAGCTCCAGCGGACCGAGCCGGCCGTCGCCGCGGACGCGGATGGTGTCGCGGCCTTCCTCGACCGTCACGCCCGCCCGGCGGAGCGCCGACAGGGTGGCGTGCATCGCGCTCGCGTCCGCCCCGACCAGCGTCAGGTCGCCCCCGGTGATCGCGGCCGCGCAGGCATAGGAACCCGCCTCGATCCGGTCGGGCATGACCGCATAGGTCGCGCCGTGGAGCCGGTCGACGCCCTCGATCTCCAGCCGGTCGGTGCCGACCCCCTCGACCCGCGCACCCATGCCGAGGAGGCAGCGGCACAGATCGACGATCTCCGGCTCGCGCGCGGCATTCTCGATCACGCTCGAACCCTTCGCGGTCGCGGCGGCCATGACGACGTTCTCCGTCGCGCCGACCGAGACGACCGGGAAGCGGTAACGCCCGCCCGTCAGCCGCCCGCCCGGCGCGCGCGCGGTAACATAGCCCGCCTCCGTCTCCAGCTCGGCACCGATCGCCTCGAGTGCTCGCAGGTGGAGGTCGATCGGCCGGTTACCGATCGCGCAGCCGCCCGGCAGCGAGACGCGCGCCTGCCCCTCGCGCGCCAGCGTCGGCCCAAGCACGAGGATCGACGCGCGCATCTTGCGGACAATGTCGTAGGGCGCCTCGGTCGAGGTCAGCCGCCCCGCCCGGATGGTCATCACCCGCCCGAAATCCTCGGGCCGCGTTCCCTCGATCTTGGTCGACGCGCCGAGCTGGTTGAGCAGGTGGCCGAAGCCGTCGATATCGGCCAGGCGCGGCAGGTTACGTAGTACCAGCGGCTCGTCGGTCAGGAGCGCGCAGGGCATGAGGGTCAGCGCCGCGTTCTTCGCGCCGGAGATGGGAAGACGGCCTTCGAGGCGGCGGCCGCCGCGGATGATGATGCGATCCATGGCCTTACCTACCGCGCGTGATAGCGCGTGCAAGCGCGACGGGGGTGTAACGACCCTTGATCGACTTTAATGCGGGCGCCCCAAGGGTTTGCGACAGGGAACGAAACGGGGGAATTAATCCAAGTGGCCGCCAGTTGTTTCGCCGAGCGTCTCGGCGATCTCACGACGTTGACCGAAGCCGAGCAGCGGTCGCTCGCGCGCTTGGAGAATCGCGAGCGCGTCCTTCGCCGGGGCGCGGTGCTGGTGCGGGAGAACGAGCCCGCGGGCGAGCTGTTCATCCTGAAGCGCGGCATGATGATGAGCTATGTCCTGCTCGACGACGGCAGCCGTCAGATCCTGCGCTTCCTGTTTCCCGGCGACATGCTCGGCGTCTCGGGGCTGGTCTACCGCCGCTCGCCCGAGACGCTGGTCGCGCTGACCGACAGTGCCGTGTGCCCGTTCGACCGGTCGGAAATGACCGAGATCGTGACCGCCCATCCCCGGCTCGCGGCGATCATCATGGCGGTCAATCAGATGGAGCGCGTCGCGCTGACCGACCGACTCGCCGCCCTGGGCCGCACCTCCGCCAAGGGACGCGTGGCCGCGCTGCTGCTCGAGATCCGCAACCGGATGCGCGCGCTCGACAAGGAGATCGGCGACACCTTCACGCTCGGCCTGACGCAGGAGGAGATCGGCGACGCCACGGGGCTGACGGCGGTGCACGTCAATCGCATGCTCCGCCAGCTCGAGGATGACGGCCTGGTCGCGCGCGAGCTGGGGCGGGTCACGTTCCAGAACGAGGCCGCGCTGGCGCAGGCCGCGAACTACACCGATCGGTTCAGCGGCATCGACCTCAGCTGGCTACCCACGGCGCGCTAGGCGCCGGTCAGGCCTTTTCCAGCGTACACTGCAATGGATGCTGGTTCTGCCTGGCGAAGTCGATCACCTGACCGACCTTCGTCTCCGCGACCTCGTACGAGAATACACCGCACACGCCGACGCCCTTCTGGTGGACATGGAGCATGACGCGGGTGGCGGCCTCCATGTCCATGCGGAAGAAACGCTGGAGACAGAGCACGACGAACTCCATCGGCGTGTAGTCGTCGTTCAGCATCAGCACGCGATAGGGCGTGGGCTGCTTGGTCTTGGAGCGCGTGCGGGTGGCGACGCCGGTGCCGGCACCGTCCTCGTCCCCACCGCCGTCGCGGCGCTCGGTCATGGTCACCACGGGCTCTTGCATGACGCGGGAGATAAGACAGCGCCCCCCGACGGGGCAAGGGGTGTAGACGACGAAAAAGGGCGACCATCCCTTGGATGGCCGCCCTCTCCCTCGCATCGTGACGACGCGGTCCGTCTAAGCTCGAAAGCTCAGGCGGCGGTCTTCATGCGGTCGGCGACGACCGCGTAGCGGTTCGAGATCGGCTGGGCGACCTCGCCGGCGAACTTGAGCATCGACTCGGTCGAGCGCGAGACCTCGGCGACCATCTGGTCGACGGCGGCGCGGGCGAGCTCGCCCTGGACGCGCAGCAGCTCGGTCGGCGACTTCACGGCGGCAAGCTGGCGGAAGGCGGCGGTCGCACCCTCGAATTGACGGCGGGCGAGCTCGGCGGCGTGCTGGCCCATGGCCTCCATGCCCTTCGCGGCGATGCGGCCGGACTCGACCAGCGCCTCGATGTTGCCCTTGTTCAGCTCGGCCATGTCCTGGGCGAGCTTGGGCGCACGCTCCATCATGTTCTTGGCGCGGTCGTTCATGTCGGCGAAGATCTGCGCGCCTTTGGTCTGCGCGGCTTCGACGTTGCTCGTGATGGTGTCGGTGTTCATAGTGTTATCCTTCTGGATGGGCTCCGCGGCAGTCGCGGCGGTCGGGTGGGGAAGGTCGACCGGCTCCGAAGCCGGCGGAACGACGAGGGTCACGGCCGCAATATCGGCTTCGAGCGGAACGACGATGGGCTCGGGCGACGATCGGCTGGCACGCACGCGCTTGGCCGGCTGCGCCGTCAGCACGGCCGGGATCGACTCGATGATCTCAGCCTCGGTTCGGTCGGTATCGGCCACGTCGCACTCCTCTATTGCATTGCAACATAGGCCACCCTTACGCGAACGTCAAGTCATATTGTGCACCGCAGCATTACCGTTGGCGCACATACTCCCCCGGTGCCGCGCCCAAGGTGGGCAGCGATCCCTGCCCAGGCAGTCGCGCGCCCTGAGCCGGCACCCCGGCCGTGTCCTGGTCGCGCAACCAGGCGATCCAGTCGGGCCACCAGCTGCCCTTCGTTTCGCGCGCGCCGGCGACGAACTCGTCGAGCGTCTCCACGCACTCGTCGTTCGTCCAATACTGGTATTTGCCCGCCGCGGGCGGGTTGACCACGCCGGCGATGTGGCCGGAGCCGGCGAGCACGAAGCGTAGCGGCCCCTTGAACAGATGGGTGAGCCGCCAGACACTGGCCGCGGGGGCGATATGATCCTCGCGGCCCGCCTGGACATAGGTCGGCGTCTCGACGCGGGTCAGGTCGAGCGGCGTGCCCGCGATCGACAGCCGGCCGGGTTCGACCAGCAGGTTGTCACGGTAGAGGTCGCTCAGATAGCTGAGATGCCACTTGGCGGGCAAGTTGGTCGTGTCGCCGTTCCAGTGGAGCAGGTCGAAAGGCGTGTAATCCTCGCCCAGCAGATAGTTGTTGGTGACGTAGTTCCAGATCAGGTCCTGCCCGCGCAGCAGGTTGAAGGTCAGCGCCATGTAGCGGCCGTCGAGAAAGCCGTCGGGCGACAGGCGAGCGATCGTCGCCATCTGATCGTCGTCGATGAAGTGGCTGAGCTCGCCCGCGCCCGCGAAGTCGACCTGCGCGGTGAAGAAGGTCGCGCTCGCCACCCTGTCCGCCTCTCCCCGAGCGGCCAGCATCGCCAGCGTGGCGGCGAGCGTGGTGCCCGCGACGCAATAGCCGATCGTATGGACGGCCGGCACGTCGAGCAGCGCGCGAACGGTGTCGATCGCCTCGACCTGAGCGGCGACGTAATCGTCCCAGGCGATGTCCTTCATAGACGCATCGGCTGACTTCCAGGAGACCATGAACACGGTCAGGCCCTGGTCGACCGCCCAGCGGATGAAGCTCTTCTCCGGGGTCAGGTCGAGGATGTAGAAGCGATTGATCCAGGGCGGGAAGATGACCAGCGGGGTCGCCAGCACTTGGGTCGTGGTGGGCGCGTACTGGATCAGCTCGAACAGCGAGGTGCGCAGCACCACCTGTCCCGGCGTGGTGGCGAGGTTGCGGCCGACCTCGAACGCGGCCTTGTCGGTATGGGTGAGCTGCCCCGCCTTGAGGTCGTCCAGCATGTTGCGCATGCCCTTGACCAGGTTCTCGCCGCCGGTCGCGATCGTCCGCTCGATCGCCTGGGGGTTGGTAAGGAGGAAGTTGGACGGGCTCATCGCGTCGACAAAGCCCCTGACCGCGAAGCGAAGCTGCTCGTGGCGCTTGGGGTCGAGCCCGTCCACCACGTCGACCTGGGCCAGGAGCTGGTCGGCCACCGCCTGGTACCCGCGGCGGATCTGGTCGAAGACGGGTTGCCGCCACTCGGGCGCCTTGAACCGCTTGTCGGTGACCGGCTCGGCCGGAACGGGCGCGTTCGCCGGGTCGAGCAGGCCGCGCCACATGTCGAGCCCGCCCCGCCAGAACGCGCCCGCCCGCTCCAGGGTCGCGGGGTCGTTCAGGCCGGGGACGACCGGCACCCCCGGCGCGGCGACGGCAGCGAGCCCCGCCTCTAGCATCGCCCGCTGCGACTCGGCCAGGACCTCGGCCCAGCGCCGGAACTCCTCCGGACCGGGAGTGGAAGCGGCGGGCGGGGCGGGATGTTCGGCCATTGCAGCCCTTTAGCCTAATTCGGGCGGGCGGCGAAGATGGCGATCGCGAGGAACCAGGCCGGGGTGACGGACGCGGCGCGCTGCGATACGCTCGGCGTCGAAAGGCTCCTCGCCCATGTCCACCGCCCCCGACGATTTCTACCGCATCAAGCGCTTGCCGCCTTATGTCATCGCGGAGGTGAACGCGCTCAGGGCGCAGGCCCGCTCGCGGGGCGAGGACATCATCGACCTGGGCATGGGCAATCCCGACCTGCCGCCGCCGCCCCATGTCATCGACAAGCTGGCCGAGGTGGCGCGGAAGCCGGGCGCGCACGGCTATTCGGCGTCCAAGGGCATACCCGGCCTCCGCCGCGCGCAGGCGGGCTATTACGCCCGGCGCTTCGGGGTGGAGGTCGACCCCGAGCAGGAGGTCGTCGTGACGCTGGGGTCGAAGGAGGGACTGGCGACGCTCGCGCAGGCGATCATCACGCCGGGCGACGTGGTGCTGGCGCCCAACCCGTCCTACCCCATCCACACGTTCGGGTTCATCATCGCGGGCGCGACGATCCGCTCGGTGCCCGTGACCCCCGACGAGCACTATTTCGAGAGCCTTGAGCGGGCGATGGCGTTCACCGTGCCGCGCCCGTCGGTGCTGGTCATGGGCTATCCGTCCAACCCGACCGCCGAGACGGTCGACCTCGCCTTCTACGAGCGGGTGGTGGCGTTCGCGAAGGAGCACGGCCTGTGGGTGCTGAGCGACCTAGCCTATTCCGAGCTCTACTATGACGGCCGTCCGACGCCCTCGATCCTGCAAGTACCCGGCGCCAAGGACGTGGCGATCGAGTTCACCTCGCTGTCGAAGACCTATTCGATGGCCGGATGGCGGATCGGCTTCGCGGTGGGCAACCCGCGGCTGATCGCGGCGCTGACGCGGGTCAAGTCGTACCTCGATTACGGCGCGTTCACCCCCATCCAGGCGGCAGCGGTGGCGGCGATCAACGGCCCGCAGGACATCGTCGCGACCAATCGCGCCTTGTACCGGAGCCGGCGCGACGTGCTGGTCGAGAGCTTCGGGCGCGCGGGGTGGGACATTCCCTCGCCCCAGGCTTCCATGTTCGCCTGGGCGCCGCTCCCGCCCGCGCTCGCGCATCTGGGATCGCTGGAATTCTCCAAGCAGCTCCTGACCCACGCGCAGGTCGCGGTCGCGCCGGGGGTCGGGTACGGCGAGAACGGCGAAGGTTATGTGCGCATCGCCATGGTCGAGAACGAGCAGCGGCTGCGCCAGGCGGCGCGCAACGTAAAGCGCTACCTCCAGACCATGGGCGTCAACACCCCGGCCCGCGGCGCGGGCTGAGCCGCGTCCGGCGAAAGTACACTAAGTATAGCCTAGTGACGCTCGCCGCGAGTGTCCGTCCGGGTTCGATGGCGAACGAAGCCGAGGCAATGGCGCCGCTCCGGTAGGAGCCCGGCGCGGTGGATAACCGGATCGACGAAGTGAAAGAACGGACAACGGGTCGGACCCGAGTCGGGGGCCAGTGTGACATGGGAAAGGTGTTGTAGGACAGCAGCTAAGCCGCGTCTGCTATCGACCCACAGCGGACATTGGCGATCAGACTTCGGCGATCAGTCGTCTCAAGGAAACTGGCTGACCAGAGTTAGCCTATCAAGACGGATTGGGGCGACGTAGTCCGTCGACCAATGCGGCCCTCAATACGCTCGGCTGACGATCGTACCGAAAGCGCCCAACCTGCTGTAGGCACTGGCTGAAAGCAGATCGTAAGTCGGCTTGCAGACTTCCCTGCCTTCGAACGATTCGTGAGGTGACATAGCTGCGACTCGCCTCGGGAGCACGCGTCACCACGCATCGTCCCCACATTCCGGCGCGCTGAAGCTCGGCTTCGACTTGACGAGCCGTTAGAGGCCTAAGGTCATCAGAGAAGTAGTAGCCGGAGTTCAACTGGGCGTCCGCAGGTAGCTTAGTTTGGGCGTTCGCGGACGCGTCCACCGCAATCACCAACATGAGTGCGAGTCTAAACATAAGGTAGCTCCCATGCTATTTTTGACTGACGCGCCTGAGATTAACGTGCCGCGTTTCAAGCTCAACCGGCTATCTTTTGCAAGCTGCGTTAAATCAGTCATGGTCTGCAACGAACGTCCGATTTCCGCCCATTGCGGACATCGCGGCGCAGGCTCAAACCATCCCCATGCTAAATCGACTATCCGTCCGAGGGCTGGCGCTCCTGACTGCAACAGTCGGCATCGTTCTTGCCGGAACAGCTTACCTCTGGCTCGCTGGATCAGCGGTCGTAGTAGATGAGACGGGCGGAGTGGAACGTGCCTTCGTTGTTACGGACGATGGCAGGGCACAGCCGCTTAGGCGTTTATGGAGCGGCTACTTTTACGCTATCCCAAAGCTCGAAGGCGCGGTTCAGGTGCGTTGCCAAAACGGAAAGACGAAAGAAGCGGGCTACGTAACGCGTCACACGCACACCAAGGTCCGGGTCGTGGGCGATGCGCCCTGCGAGCGGCTGGTGGAGGTAATCTAGGGCGGCGGCCGTGACGTCCGCATTCCACCCAATGCGGACATTCGCATCGCGAGTCCGCTGGTGACCCAGATGCGCGGCACATTCGATCGTACCCTGCCCTGTGGCCGCCTGATGTGGACGCTCCGACAGCGCCAGTGCAGCCCTTCCGCCCGCAGAGCCGGAAGGGCTGCTTAGCATCCTGCGTGGGGTATTATCGCGAACCTACGTCCACACGCGTGCTAACGGCCAAGATGATCGGGGTAGTTGGTCCCCGGACCTGCGCGCTCAGAGCCGCAGCTTCTCGGCGCAGAAACGCCGTTTGCTGATCGTGCTGCTCCCAGTCTTTTGCGAAAAGAATGTTGGCGACGAACCGCTGGTCAGATCGGAACGGGACCGGCATGGGATTGAGCGTGTTGATCCGCGCAATGGCCGCCATGGCAGCACGGTCGAGCTTGCGCTTACCAGAGGTCCGCTCGACGGTAAGCGATGTCGGTCGACCGTCGTCGCCAGCGTGGAAGCGGACGGAAACGATCCCTGGCGGCGCAATCTCGTTCGAAAAGAGAGAAGGGTAGCGTAGGGCGCCGTCGAGCTTTCGAGAGACGTTTCGGGCCCACTGCGCCTGAGTGACCGGCTTTGCGACGACCACAACTCCATTGCTTGTGGATTGAGTAGCGGCAGCACCGGGAAACAACACGGCGATAACTGAGATTAGCAGTGCTAGATACTTCATGACGACCTCCATAATGGACGATCGGCCGATGTACGCGTGCGTCCGCACTGCGGGACGAGCCGCGATTACGCCATGGTCGAAGGAGGATGGCGTGCGTTCTGCGGACCACGCGCTTTCCCTGGAGCGTCTCTGACCGCGATCCACATACAAGTCAAGGTAAGTAACTTACATTTTCGCATCGGTTGGATGCAATAACTTGAATACAGACGAGTTCATCTCCTAAGTTGTTATGGGACTTGGTAAATTAACAATGCTTGTCTAGAAAGATGGTTCTGGAAAGATTATCGACTAAGTTTTCTTGAAGGTCGGTATGGCCGGTGCGCTGCTGATGCACCGCCCGCCCCTCCGGCCTTAGCTTCTAGGTACCCTATAGATGAATGTCCGCTGGCCCTGGTCACCACTCGAAAGAGGACGGTCCGCTATCCTCGACCGACGCGCGAGTGGCGCAACCAAAGCTCTGCCCCTCACCCCTTCGTCCGCACCTGTTCGCGGGCTTTCGCGCCTGCCCACCACCAACTCCAGGCCCAGAGCGCGCCGAAGCTCCAGCCTGCGACGACATCCGAAGGCCAGTGGACGCCAAGATAAACGCGGCTCGTGCCGATGAGGAGGACGAGGAGCAGCGCGCAGGCGAGGATGTAGGTGCGCACGCGTCGCCGGGGCACGGCCTGGGCTGCGACGGCGGCAAGCGTCAGATAGACCATGGCAGAGTTGGCGGCGTGGCCGCTCGGGAAGCTAAGGCTGCTCACCTCGACGAGCTGGGGCACGAGGTCGGGGCGCGCGCGGGCGGTGTGGAGCTTGGCCCAGGAGACGAGCAGGCTGCCCGACAGCGTGGACGCGACGACGAGCGCGGCGGTCAGGCGGCGGCGCTGCGCGAGGAGCAGCCCCGTGACCGCGACGACGATCAGCGTCAGGATGTTGCCGTCGCCCAACGCCGTCACGTCGCGCATGAAGGCGAGGAGACCCGGCCCGCCGAGCGGCACGCCGGGATCGTCCGCGCGCCGCAGCCCGGTGATGAGCGCCCGGTCGAAGCCGAACGGCCCGCGGTCGATCAGGAAGCCGAGCGCCAGCAGGAACAGCACCGCCATTGCCGCGACGGCCGTCGCGGTCAGGAGCGGCGGCGGGTGTCGGAGCGCGCTCACCCGAGCGGGCCTCGGCTACACCAGGCCGCCCGTCGCACGCCGTGCCGCGGCGTCGACGGGGACGTCGTGCAGCACGCGGAAGCGCGCCTCGATCAGGCTGAACAATCCGAAGGCGAGCAGGCCGAGCGCGACGATCGTGTCCATCGGGCTCGACAGCCAGGACAGCGCGTCGGCGGTGCCGCCTGCCTCGCTCGCCCGCTCTCGGAAGCCGGCCGTGAGCAGGAAGAAGCCGGAGATGAGGAAGACGAGCCCGCGCGCGGCATAGCCGGCGCGGCCGCTCCACTGTGCCCAGGGCTGGCGCGCGATCCGCGGCTCGAGGTGGCGCAGGAAGCTGGCCTTGACTGCTTTCACGATCTGGAACGCGCCGACCGCGAGCAGCACTGCGCCCGCGACCATGACGAGCGCGCCGCCGCCGGGCAGTTGCAGCGCGGTGCGCGCGCCCTCGCTCGTCCCGTCGCTCGCCGAGGCGGCGCCCTGGATCAGCCGCACCGCCTGCCAGGCGAGGAACAGGTGGACGACGCCGCTGGTGGCTGCACCCACGCGCTCCAGCCCGCCCTTTCGGTCGGACCCGTGGCGCTCGATATCGAAAGCGGCGTCGGCAAGCCGCCACAGGCTATAGGCGAACAGCCCCGCCGCCATGACGACGAGCAGCGCCCGGCCCCCACCCTCGCCTAGATATTGCAGCGCGCCGCTCGGGTCCTCGGCGCGGCCGGTGCGCAGCACGAGGGTGGCAATGACGATATAGAGCAGCCCGCGCGCGGCGAAGCCGACCCGGGTGAGCGTGGTAAGCCGCGCGTCCGCCTTCATGAAACGATCCTCCCATTGAGAAGGCCCAACATCCAACGCTCCGTGTCCGTTCCGGTTGCGTTACGAAAGCCGCGTCGCTTGCTCCGGTCCGGCGCCCCGGCCATAGCGTGTCGATGCGCCCCGGTTTCGCCTTTTCCACCCGCTTCAACGTTCGGTACGCCGAGATTGACGGGCAAAAGGTCGTCTTCAACTCGCGCTACCTAGAATATGCTGATGTCGCCGTGTCTGAATGGTGGGCGTGGACGGGGATCGGCGCGGCGCTGGGCCCGGTGTGGCACGAGACCGAGTTCCATGTGCGGCGCGCGGAGGTGGACTACCTGAAACCCTTCACGCTCGGCGACAGCGTCGAGGCGTGGGTCAGGATCGACCGGATTGGGGGGACGAGCATGGTCCAGCAGTTCGAGCTGCGCCACGGCGAGAGCGGCGAGCTGCACGCGACGGTCAAGCTGGTGGTGGTCAACGTCCACCTGCCGACGGGCCGTCCGGTCGCGATCGAGGGCGAGGTGCGGGCGTTCCTGGAAGCGCTCCTGAACAGGCAACCCGAGCGCGTCGCATAAAGAGTTGGCGCGGCTGAGCCGAGCGGTCGGCGACGCCCCCTACTCGGCCGCTTGCTGCAGCACTTCATCGGTCGCGACGTCGCTCGGCAGCGCCCAGATCAGGTCCTGCTTCGACAGGACGCGGCCGTCATGGCTGAGCACGGCCACCTGCTGAAGCGGGCGGCGGTCGCGTTCGTCGACGAGGACGGGAAAGGCGGGTTCGCCCGTCTCCCACCGCTCGCCCCATTGGCGCAGCGCGATCATGGTCGGAAGGAGCGCGAAGCCTTTCTCTGTCAGCCGGTATTCGACCTTGCGGCGGTCGTCGGGGCATGGCTCGCGGCCGAGGATGCCGTGCCTGACCAGGCGCCCCAGCCGGTCGGCGAGGATGTTGCGGGCGATGCCGAGCTCCGACAGGAACTCCTCGAAATGATGGAGGCCGTTGAACGACGCGCGCAGGATCAGGAACGACCAGCGCTCGCCCACCGCCTCCAGCGCGGCGGGGAGGCTGCATTCCGACAGCGTCTCGCGCAGCTTGTCCATCCAAACATCCTCTCTCTTTCAGCGGGTTGTACCCCAAGCCGCCCGGCCATACCATCGCGATATAGGTTTTAGGTTGCAACTTGAAATCTAGTCAGGTAAGTAGTGATTCGCAACCTGATCTGAAAGGAACCGCATCATGCGCCTGTCCATCCTCGCCGCCGCGCTCGCCACCTCGCTGACCCTGGTCGTCGGCGCCACCGATGCCAACGCCCAGAAGGGCGCCTATTACGTCGCCGTTCCCGAGGTCGAGGCGAGCCGGGCGAGTCTGATCACCCGGTCGACGCCGTGGCAGCGGCGCGGCGACGCCTATGTCGCCAACCGCGCGCCCGAGCGCGACGTGGTCTTGTGCCAACTGCTGGCGCGCGACCTGGGCAAGCTGCGCAGCTTCTCCGCCGGCGGCGCGGCGCTCGACGGCGCGGCGCTGGAGAAATGTAACACGCGCGCCAAGGTCGCGCCGGTGACGGCGGTGGCGGCGCGCTGAGGCGTTCTGATCCGGGTGGGGCGGGGGCGAAGCCCACGCTTCGTCGGACGGCGCTTGCGCGCCGCCGGCCGGTCCTATTGGCCTGCCGCAAGGCTTAGCTGTTGCTAAGCCATCGCCGCGTGGGCCAATAGGACTGTGCTGAGACAATATGAATTGGTCGACCGGGTCCTCGATTATGACCCGGATGCCGACGAGGCGTTGCTGAACCGCGCCTATGTCTTCTCGATGAAGGCGCACGGGTCGCAGAAGCGGGCGTCGGGCGACCCGTATTTCAGCCATCCGATCGAGGTGGCGGGCATCCTCACCGACCTCCATCTCGACGACGAGACGATCGCCACCGCGATCCTCCACGATACGATCGAGGATACGGTCGCCACGCCCGAGGAGATCACGCGGCTGTTTGGCCCCTCGATCGCGCGGCTCGTCGATGGCGTCACCAAGCTGTCGAAGATTGAGGCCCAGACGGAGAACGAGCGCGCGGCGGAGAACCTGCGCAAGTTCCTGCTGGCCATGTCGGACGATATCCGCGTGCTGCTGGTGAAGCTGGCCGACCGGCTGCACAATATGCGCACGCTCCATCACATCGCCAACCCGGACAAGCGCCGCCGGATCGCGCGCGAGACGATGGAGATTTACGCCCCGCTCGCCGAGCGGGTGGGCATGTACGAGTTCATGAAGGAGATGCAGACGCTCGCCTTCGAGCAGCTCGAGCCCGAGGCCTATCAGTCGATCCACCGGCGGCTGGAGCAGTTGAAGGAAGGCGGCGGCGACCGTATCGCCACCATCGCGTCGGGGCTAAAACTGGTGCTCGGGCGCGGGGGGTTGGAGGCGGAGATATCGGGGCGCGAGAAGCATCCCTTCTCCATCTGGAAGAAGATGGCCGAGCGGCACATCTCCTTCGAGCAACTGTCCGACGTGATGGCGTTCCGCGCGATCGTGCCGACCGTCGAGGACTGCTACCGCGCGCTGGGCGTTATCCACCGCCGCTGGCCGATGGTGCCCGGCCGGTTCAAGGATTACATCTCCACCCCCAAGCGCAACGGCTATCGCTCGCTCCACACCACCGTCATCCACGCCGAGAACGCACGGATCGAGGTGCAGATCAGGACGCCCGAGATGCACGCCGAGGCCGAATACGGGCTGGCCGCGCACTGGGCGTATAAGACGCCGGGCGCTGCGGGCGGCAAGAAGCGCGCGGACAGCAACCATAGCTGGATCCGCGACCTGGTCGAAATCCTGGATACGGCGGGCAGCCCCGAGGAGCTACTCGAGCATACCCGCATGGCGATGTACGCCGACCGCATCTTTGCGTTCACCCCGCGCGGCGAGCTGATCCAGCTGCCCAAGGGAGCGACGCCGATCGACTTCGCCTATGCCGTCCACACCGACCTGGGCGACCAGGCGGTGGGCGCCAAGGTCAATGGGCGCGTCATGTCGCTGAAGACCGTCATCGAGAATGGCGATCAGGTGCAGATCCTGCGGTCCAAGGCGCAGGCGCCGCAGGCCGCCTGGCTGAATATCGCCACCACGGGCAAGGCGCTGGCCGCGATCCGCCGCCACCTGCGCCATGCCGAGCGCGACGAGGGCGTGAAGCTGGGCCGCAAGATCTATGACGACATCGTCCGCCGCCTCCCCGCCCCGATCGGGCCGGACGCGCTGCCCCAGGCGCTGAAACGGCTGAAGCTGTCCGACGAGGCGACGCTGATGCATGCGATCGCCAGGCGCACGCTGTCGGACGCGGCGGTGATGGAGGCCCTGATGCCCGGATCGGCGGGCGCCGACCTGGCCGGTTCGGTCGCGCAGGCGGGTGCGATCTCGATCAAGGGGCTGACGCCCGGCGTCGCGTTTGACCTGGGCGATTGCTGCCGCCCGGTGCCCGGCGACCGCATCGTCGGCCTCCGGCGGCCCGATGCGGGGATCGAGGTCCACCGCATCGACTGCCCCGTCCTGGGCGAACTGGCCGAGCGCGCGGAGGGCGAGACCGACTGGGTCGACGTGTCCTGGGGCGACAAGGCCGATGGCGGCGTGGCGCGCATTCAGGTCGAGGTGAAGAACGAGCCAGGCGCGCTGGGAATGCTGGCCACCATCATGGGCCAGCACAAGGCGAACATCATCAACCTGCGCCTCGACGCCCGCGACGCACTGTACCACACCAACACGATCGACGTGGAGGTCCACGACCTCCACCAGCTGATGCGGCTGCTCGCCGCCCTCCGTGCAGTGGAAGCGGTGCACGCGGCGGACCGGGTTTAGCGCTCCGCGCGGGCGGCAGCTGGGCGAAGCTCACCGTCCGACGGCGGGCTGAACGTCGCGGCCGCCCGGGCGCTCACCAGAGGCGGCGAACGCCGTATTGATCGAAGGGGTTTCCAGCGAGACGAGGGTCAGCTTGTCGTGAATTGCTTGTGCGATCAGCAGCCGATCGAACGGGTCCCTGTGCGCAAGGTCCAATCGTCCGGCGATCAGGGCATGACGCGCGCTTATCGGCAGCTGGCGAAAGCCGTCTTCCGTCAACCTGAGAGAGAAGTTGTCGATCAGACTCTCGACCCCCGGCAGCTTGCCGATCTTGTTCTTGAGCGCGGTTTCATATGCGCTGACCGCGCTCACGAAGATATTATTACCGTCCTTGTTCATGGCATCACGGACGTCGACCGGAAGCTTTTCCGGCTCGGAGTACCACCATAGCAGGGCGTGGGTGTCGAGGAGCAGTTCGGTTAAAGACCCCGCTCGGCAAGCTCTTCATCGGTCATCGGATCGAAGAAGCTATCGGGAATGGTGAACTGACCTCGCAGCCTACCGGGCTTCCTGGGTCGCTTGCCGACCGGCACCAGCATCATACGCACGCCTTCATCGCGAGCGATGACGATGTCCTCGCCACCGAGCACCCGGTCAATCAGTTCCGGAAACCTGATCTGGGCTTCGCTCTCCTGGATAACGGTTGCCACATGACCTCCTTCCACCGGAACGTAATAAGCAAGCCCGTTGGTCGCAACTTGCCCCATGACGGGCCGCGCGTGCGTCGGTAAGGCGGGGAGCCATGCACCGTCCCGCCCTGTCCGTCGTCATCCCCTGCTACAACGAGGCCGCGTGCCTCGAGCTGCTGCACGCCCGCGTGTCGGCAGCGGCGCGGGCGGCGGTGGGGGAGGCGTACGAAATACTACTCGTCAATGACGGGTCGCGCGACGATAGCTGGGCGGTGATGCGGCGGCTCGCGGCGGTTGATCCGCGGCTGGTCGCGGTCAACCTGTCGCGCAATCACGGGCACCAGCTGGCGCTGACCGCCGGGCTGGACCTGTGCTCGGGCGCGCAGATCCTGATCATCGACGCCGACCTTCAGGACCCGCCCGAGCTGCTGGCCGAAATGCGGCGCGTGATGGCGGAGGCGGGGGCGGACGTGGTCTATGCCGTGCGCCGCCGTCGCGAAGGCGAGACGGTCTTCAAGCGGGCGACCGCCGCCTTGTTTTATCGCCTGCTCGACCGGGTGACCGACACGCCCATCCCGCTCGACACGGGCGATTTCCGGTTGATGAGCAGGCGTGCGCTCGACGCGTTTCTGGCGATGCCCGAACAGGCGCGCTTCATCCGCGGCATGGTGGCGTGGATCGGGTTCCGACAGGTGCCCCTACCCTATGACCGCGCCAGCCGGCACGCGGGCGAGACGAACTACCCGCTGGGCAAGATGATCCGGCTGGCCTTCGACGCGGTGACGGGCTTCTCGACGGCACCCCTACGCTTCGCGAGTCATGTCGGGCTGGCGCTGACGGCGGCGTCGCTGCTGCTGCTCGTCTATATCGCGGTCGGTTTCCTCACCGGGTCGGCGGTGCAGGGCTGGACGTCGACGATGCTGGTCGTGGTGCTGCTGGGGGCGGTGCAGATGTTCGTGCTGGGGATGATCGGCGAATATCTGGGGCGGCTGTACGTCGAGTCGAAGCGGCGGCCGCTCTACCTCGTCGCCGACGTCGCGGGGCCGGTGCGCGGCACGGCGACGCTCGGCTACCGGGCGGAGGCGCCCGAGGAGACGGACCCCGGCATCGCAAGCGTCACGATCGACACGCCCGGCGTCATCGGCACCCTGCCGACCAGGTGACGCTCGAGGCGGAAGATCGCCTCGAACAGCGTGTTGACGGGTCCCGGCGGGGGCGAGTCGTCGCTGTCGTCGCGCCCCGTCAGCTTGCCCGCGATGCGCGCCGCCGCCGCGAGCGGGAATAGGAGCGAGTTGAACCACCGCATCCGGCGCGGGCGTAACCCGGCGCGCTCGATCGCGCGGGCCAGCGTGGCCTTGGAATAACGACGGTGGTGATGGTTGACCACGTCGTGCGCGCTCCACAGCCATTGATGGGCGGGCACCGCGATCAGGATCTTGCCGCCCGGTTTCAGTACGGTCGCCATCGCGGCGAGCGCGGCGACATCGTCGTCGATATGCTCCACCACGTCGAGCACCGCGACGAGGTCGTACGCGCCCCGCTCGACGCCAGGCAGCTCGGGCAAGGGCGCGTCGCCGACGGGGCGGCCCAGGCGCTCGGCCGCGATCGCCCGCGCGGCGGGGTCGATCTCGATCGCGTCCACCCGGCCGAACCGCGCGAGCATGGGGATGTTGTGCCCGGTGCCGCAACCGATCTCCAGGATGCGCGCACCCTCGGGCAGGTCGCCGTAGCGGCGCAGATAATCGTGGAGGATATCGCGGCGCGCCCGGTACCACCAATGGGTTGAATCGTGCGCGGCCATGCGGTCGTAGACGATCCTATCCATGCGTCGTGACCATCAGGCGAACACCCATAAGCGGTTGAGCGCGAAGGTGACGAGCGGCGTCACGAACAGCACGGGGATGAGCGGCCACCACCACGGCCCGGCCAACATCGCATCGTCCGTGAGCAGCCACACCCAGCCGGTGTTCATAGCATAGCTGACCAGCGACACCGCGAGGAAGCGCGTGGTGGTCTGGCCCGCCCCGGCGCCGTGGCCGCGAAAGCTCCAGCGGCTGTGGAGGTGATAGCCCGACGCCATCGCGACGAGGTACCCTGCGAAGTTCGCCACCTGCTCCGACGTGATGCCGAGCCCCGCGAGCGGCGAGTAGACGGCGGTGTAGATCACGGTGGCGAGGCCGCCCGCGACGACGAAGCGCGCGAGCTGGCCGAACATAGGCGTGCGCCGCCACGCATCCACCCTGCCCCAGATCGCCGTCACGCCACTCGTCACCCTTGTTTCACCCGCGCTCCGCTATAGAGCGGGCGTCATATGGCGGGTGGTGGCGTGAGGGAAGCGGGATCAACGGAGGGCGGGCACGGCCCGTCTTCCGCGATCGGTGGGCGCAGCCCGTCCGGCGGCGCTAGCGGCGGGCATGGCTCGACCGGCGACGGCAATGGCGGCGGCGTGGCCGAATGGTGGGCGCTGGTCGACCGGCACTGGATCCGGATCACGCTGGTCGCCTGGGTCCTGCTCGCCCTGTGGCATTTGTGGGACCGGTCGGGGCCGATACGCTGGCTCGCGCTGGGCGACACCGACGACAACATGCGCCTGATGCAGGTGCGCGCGCTGCTGGGCGGGCAGGACTGGTTCGACCTGCGCCAATACCGGATGAACCCGCCGGGCGGGTACGACATCCATTGGAGCCGGGTGGTCGACCTGCCGATCGCCGGGCTGATCCTGCTGCTCGAACCGTTCGCGACGACGCCGGTGGCCGAGCGTTGGGCGTGCGCGGTCGCGCCGCTGCTGCCGCTGGGCGTCGTCATGGTCGCGCTGGCGGCGACGGTCAGGCGACTGGTCGCGCGGGGGGCGTGGCCGCTGGCGCTGGTGCTGCTGCCTGGCGCGACGGCGACGATGCTGATGTTCATGCCGCTGCGCATCGACCATCACGGGTGGCAGCTCGCCTGCCTGGCCGTAACGGTGGCCGGGCTGTGCGATCCCCGGCAGGTGCGCGGCGGGCTGCTGGTCGGTGGGGCGAGCGCGCTGTCGCTGACGATCGGGCTCGAGCTCCTCCCCTATGCGGCGATGGCGGGGGCGATCATCGCGCTCCGCTGGGTCTGGGACCGGGCCGAGGCCGCGCGGATGCGGAATTACGCGCTGACGCTCGGCGGCGGCTCGACGCTCGGCTTCGCGCTGTTCGCGTCGGAGGCCAATCGGGGGCTGCGCTGCGACGCGCTGACGCCCGTCTGGCTCAGCGCGGTGGTGGTCGCGGGGGCGCTCCTGTTCCTGCTCGCGCGCGCGG
>VYKR01000069.1_pt1 | contig 23028 bp, 18 predicted proteins | sample 5109561 | NCBI WGS metagenome assembly VYKR01 (sample SAMN12291799, study PRJNA351875) | freshwater metagenome | isolation source: freshwater lake | place: USA: Michigan, Ford Lake | collected 2015-08-15
CCTGTTTGTGCCGTAAGTGTCTTCCTGTATAGATTTCAGCTATTTTTGAGACTAGGTACTCTCATCGAATTTTATTTTAAGTTAATTATTTGCATAACAATTCCCGAAGAGCCAAAATCGATAAACTGACCCATACTTCCTAAATATCTAGGTTTAAAGCCATTTACCCCAGCATCAACGCTTTCTAATAATAATTCTACGCTGTAACCTGTTGCTAAAGCCACCAGAGGTTGCGCCCAAGATTGTTCAAATCCGAGGACGGTATGACCTAAAATATTGAGAAAGGTAATCGCTATGGCAAAGCGTCGTAATCCTGCTAAACGATTAGGTTGATAGGAAACAGTAGAACGCTCTACTGAAGAGCTAAAATAGGGAAGATTAAATAATTGAGTGGTCGTCATGGTTATTGTTGAAGATGAGTTAAAGGAAATTATCTTTCCCAAAAGTGATTTACTGAGTGATGAACCCCCTATGGAAACAGAGTTACATCTGCGTCAATTGATGCTTTTGATCCAATCACTAGAGTTCTTATGGAAAGACCGCCAAGATTTCTATGCTTTTGGTAATCTGACTATTTATTACAGTCCCAATCAACGAAAATCAGAATATTTTAGAGGTCCTGATTTTTTTGTGGTTTTGGGAGTAGCAAGAAAACCCCGTAAAAGTTGGGTAGTGTGGGAAGAAGAGGGGAAATATCCCCATGTCATCATCGAGATTTTGTCTGATTCAACGGCAGAAACCGATCGAGGTCTCAAGAAAGAAATTTATCAGGAAACTTTCCGGACTCCTAATTATTTTTGGTTTGATCCCACCAGTTTAGAATTTAAGGGGTTTCAGTTGATGGCAGGAAAATACGAAGAAATTGCAGCGAATAAACAGGGTTGGTTATGGAGTCAACAGTTAGAATTATTTTTAGGGGTTCATGACAGCCAATTACGCTTTTTTACCCCTGAAGGTAAACTTGTTCCCACCCCTGAAGAAGTGGCAGAAAAGATGGCTCAGAAGTTACAAGATTTAGGGATAGATTGGCGAGATTTGGCTTAAGTTCGACCTGAAATCTCGATCAAGCAAGCTGAACTGCAACTTATGAAGTAATCTGCCCAAATGCTACAGTTAGGCGTTTTTACCGCAATAATAAACAAAAATCGAGCTATATTTGCCAATTCTCGACATGATTTGCTATACTCCAACAAGTAACTACATTCTTCCTCAGCCCCCAATTGGGGGCTTTTTCTTGGTCAAAAAGAAGCGATCGAAGGCTTATTTTGGCTCTTTTTTGCGCTTAACGCCGAATAAACCACCGATACCCACCGCAATTAAGCCTAATACAGTTGAAGGTTCGGGAGTCGTCATAGCTGTTTCAAAATAATGGCTCCCAGTCAAAATCCATAAAATTTAAGAACATTGCCAGGATGATTACTCCAAGGTAACTATCTGACTTTTAAGTGCCTACTTATCATTTTTGGCAATATTTTATAGACTAGGAATATAGAAATAAAAAAGAGGAAAACCGATGATTACTATACGCAAAGCTGAGGAAAGAGGCCACGCTAACTATGGTTGGTTGGATACCTATCATACTTTTTCTTTTGCCCAATATTATGATCCCCAACAGATTAATTTTAGGAGTCTCAGAGTTATCAACGAGGACAAAGTCCTTGGAGGAAAAGGATTTCACACCCACGGACACCAGGATATGGAGATTTTAACCTATGTTTTGGCGGGAGAACTAGAACACCAAGACAGTCTCGGCACGGGTTCCGTGATTCGACACGGTGAAATTCAACGGATGAGCGCGGGAACAGGGATAAAACACAGTGAATTTAATCATTCTGCCACTAATCCCCTCCATCTTCTGCAAATTTGGATTATTCCCGACCAAAAAAATCTAGAACCCAGTTATGAACAAAAAGCGATCGCATTTTCTCCCCATACCTTACAATTAATCGCCTCTCCCACCGGTGCCGGTAACGCGGTTAAAGTCCATCAAGACGTTAATCTCTACGCAGGAATTATGCCCCCAGGCCAGTCCCTGACTCATTCCTTCGCTCCCAGTCGTTATGGCTGGTTACAAGTGGCTAGAGGGCAAATAACCCTAAATAGCGTGCATTTACAAGCGGGGGATGGAGCGGCAATTAGCGAGGAAACTTCCTTGGCTATTCAATCTCTAGAAGACTCGGAAATTTTGCTTTTTGACCTAGGGTAAGGGGGTTGAGTGTTAGGAACCCTAGGGGCGAAGTTTTGCCGCCAATTCCCCGGCCGACTTTCAGCCATCAATACTGTCCACCACGCTGAGAAAATCGTTATGGATTAGCTCGGCGATAAAATTCTCCGGATCGGTGATAGGAACAGTAACGCCTTGGCTGGCTACCATATGTGCAGCCATCCGAGTCATGAATTCCTGTCTTGTTTCCGTCATTCTCCCCTGACATTGTTGTAATTTTTCTACCAATTCCAGTGGGGAATCGGCCACCAGTTTATCTCCCTCGCGGGTGACATAAATTGTCATCTTTCCTACCTCCTAAATGATTGGGAACGAGAATTCGGCACTACTAAACCACTTCTTTTCTCGCTATCATTATTGCCAGTTAGTTAGTCCCAGCCTCGTCCGTCTTTCCCTGTTTCCATTATTTTTTCTGGCTCGTCGCCAGGTAATTATTATTATCGCCAAAATAAAAGGATAAATTTGTCAATCTTTGTAACGAAAAATCAAGAAAAACTGTTCTCACCGTATCGCCCTGAACCTTTGCGGGGAAATTTGTTACAATGAATACAAAGGGACTCCCTGAGCCAGATCCCATCCCTAGTAAAAAATTGGCCAGGTGGGGAGCGGAAGTGAATAGTTCCGAGAGGATAGGCATTTGTCAGAGTTTCCCGCTTCCTTTAGTTTTAGGGGGAAAAGCCATGAAATCTGCCACATTATTATCGCCTGATCGACCGCTGCCAGAATTTCTCCGGTCAGCTATCCGAGAACGTTTTCCGGGGAAAGCGATCGATGATCTCAGCATCCGCTACTATGAAAGCGTCGAGGATGTGGGATACGAGTATTTTAACGATCGGGTGTTGCCGGCCTGTAGCGATGAGCCTGTTGTCCGCTATCTTGGCCCGTTTATCTCCTACGTCCGTCTAGGAGAAGCCCTAGTTTTGGATCGGCCAGATGGTCTTGTGGTTTACGAAACCGATCGAGATGTTCCCTGCACGGAAACCGGACCTTTCTGGTTGGTGACTCCTAAATCGCTCTGAAAAACCCAACCCAAGTTGAGCAGCTCAATTGGGAAAAGTTAATAGTTAAGACTCGACGGGTGGAGTCGGTAAGCGACAAAACCCGTCGCATTTTTATAAGGCTTGCGATCGCAACCAAGCCACGGGTAAATAGAGCATTTTCTTGGCTAAAGGCACGAAGGCACGACGGGCGAAGACATCGTAGTTATTTGCTTCAATTACGTCTAAAATACCTTGATAAAGCAGTAAAGCCGCCCAAACCGGCCAACGGGAATCGGGATTAAGGGCGCGAATCCCCCTTTCGGCAGAATCATAGTAATAACGGGCCCGCTCAATTTGGAAGCGCATTAACCCCTTCCAACGGTCATCATTAACCCCTTTGAGTAAATCATCTTCGCTGTAGTTAAAACGCTCTAAATCCTCTAAAGGTAGATAAATCCGCCCACGATGGACATCTTCCCCCACATCCCGCAAAATATTGGTTAATTGATTGGCAATACCGAGATCGATCGCTTCTTCTTGGGGAATATAAACGCTTTGATTGCGTCGCCAAGGAGCCGAGCGATCGCCATGTTCCAATCCTAGCACGGCGCTGGACATTAACCCCACCGTCCCCGCCACCCGATAGCAGTACAGTTTTAGTTCATCAAAGGTTTGATAACGACTGCGATAGAGGTCCATCTGTTGCCCGGCGATCATATCCCGAAAGGGTTGGATATCCATGGGGAACTTTTCTAGAGTATCCACGAGAGCGACATCGGCATCCTCGAGGGCAACCCCAGAAAAGACAGTTTCTAGCTGTTTTTCCCATAAATCAAGGGTTTCAGGGGTAGTTAACCGGGCTTGGGGTCCATCGACCAGTTCATCGGTACGACGACACCAGACATAAATTGCCCAGATCGCTTGACGTTTTGCTTTCGGCATCAGGAGAGTACCGAGATAAAACGTTTTGGAATACTTCTCTGTAATCCGGCGACAGAGTTCGTAGGACTCCGCAAGGGAGACGAGGGGTTTGGTGGGGTGGGTCGGTTTTGGCAATTGGAGCATTCTGCTGGGGCGGAATGATTGACTTAGATTAACGGCGAACTGTGGCTAATGATATAGCATTGTCTCACTCAAGGCCATTTTCGTCATTAGTCCCTAGCCAGAGAATTAACGAGCGCTGGACACTGGTGTAGATTGGGTTTTATTCGGGTTTAGCGGTGCTGCGGGGTGATCTTTGCTGATCACTGCCGCCGCTAATTTCCCCGATAAAACCGCTCCTTCCATGCTTCCTAAATATTTTTGCATGGTATAGTCACCGGCGAGATAAAAATTCTCGATCGGAGTTTTCTGAGAAGGTCGATAAGCTTGTCGGCCAGGGGTGGCTTTATAAACCGATCGAGGAGTTTTCACCAGATGGTATTTTAACAATTGACTGGGATTATCGCCAGTAAAATGTTGAGGAAAGAGTTTTTCTAATTCTTTCATCGTGGCGGCGATAATTTCTTCATCGGATTTGCTAATCCAATCCTGAGCAGGAGCGAGAACTAATTCTAACATCGAGCGATCGGGGTTAGCGTATTCTTTACAGGTGTTGCTCATGTCAGCATAAACACTGAGTAAAGGCGAACGGGAGAATAATAAATGATCGATGTCGGTTAGTTTGCGATCAAACCAGAGGTGTAGATTAATAACAGGAACTCCTTCTAATCCTTCTAATTTTTGAAAGAATTTATCTTCTTGCCAAGGTTTAGGCAGTAATACTTTTAAGGGATCTACAGGCATTGCAGACACATAAAGATCAGCTTCAAAAAGATAATCTTTCGCACCGTCTAAACCGCGCATTAAGAAGGCTTTAACTGTGCCATCTTCATTTAAGATAATCTCTTTTAAAGGGGCGTTTAAGCACACTTCGCCACCTCTAGCGGTGATGTAATCGACTAAAGGTTGGCAGAGTCTTTCCGTGGGTGAACCATCGAGAAAGGCCATTTTTGAGCCGTTTTTCTCCTGTAAAAAGCGGTTTAATGCCGTTAGTAGAATCGTGGCGGAAATCTCGTTAGGATCGATAAAGTTTAGGGCTTTCGACATAGCGATAAACACTTCTTTTTCTACCCTAGGAGGGATGTTTTGTTTCTCTAACCATTCCGACCAAGAATATTTATCCATCTCCTCGACGTAACTTTGGCCTTTAATAATGGCAGGGATTAAACCGAGTCCAAATTTAATTTTTTCCTCCCAAGTTAACATATCATTATTGCGGAGAATGGCAACAATACCGTTAATTGGGGCGGGAATATCAGGGAAGTCAAACCGCGAATAAGTCCCCGGTTTTTCTGGCTGATTGAAGATCATCGAGTGTTCTTTCCACTGTAGGCGATCTTCTATGCCTAATTCTTTGAATAATTGCAGCATATTGGGATAAGCGCCAAAGAAAATATGTAAACCGGTTTCGTACCAGTCGCCATCGGCATCTTTCCAAGCGGCAATTTTTCCCCCTAATACATCGCGACGTTCCAGTACGATGGGCGTATGTCCCGCATCGACAAGGTATTTCGCACAAGATAATCCGGCTAGTCCCGCACCAGCGATCGCAACTCGCATCGTTTCCTATCTACTCTCTAATGTCTTGTCTTTATCACATTCGCTATTATACTTCACATTTCGTTACATTTTTTTCAGCTGATCGAGAAGGCGGTCGGCAGGTGGCAGGAGGAGATAGGGTGATAGGGTGATAGGGTTTTGGGGTGATAGGGTTTTGGGGTGATAGGGTGATGAGACAGCTTCCCCATTTCCCCACTTCCCCACTTCCTTGATAACTGCTGACTGATAACTGGTCACTGATAACTGATAACTGGTCACTGATAACTGATTACTGGTCACTGATAACTGATTACTGGTCACTGATAACTGATAACTGATATTGTGATATGTAATTAGCTTAATTCGCTTACCTTTTGAGTTTACGCATACACCCTCTTCAATCGATCGCTATGACTTTTCCCACTACGTCCCCCCAAGTCTCGGAGATAGAGAATAATCGTGCTTGGCACAATTTAACTGGCGAACAAACCCTAGAAATCCTGAGAACCAATGGGGAAACTGGCTTAAACGAGGCGGAAATTGTTAAAAGAAAAGATATTTTCGGGTTAAATGAACTAAAAGAAACGGGGGGACGTAGCCCGTTAATGATTCTCTGGGAACAGTTTACTAACATTATGTTAGTGATGCTAATTGCCGTGGCGGTGGTTTCAGCAGTTTTGGACCTGAAAAAAGCGGAATTTCCCAAAGATGCGATCGCTATTTTTACAATTGTTATTTTAAACGGTATTTTAGGATATTTACAGGAAAGTCGGGCAGAAAAGGCTTTAGCCGCCCTTAAGCAGTTATCCTCGCCCAAAGTTAGAGTTATTCGTAATGGTAGCACCTTTGAAGTGACAGCCAAGGAACTTGTCCCTGGGGATATCATGTTACTGGAAGCGGGAGTACAAATTGCCGCCGATGGCAGATTATTAGAAGCACAAAACCTGCAAATCCGCGAAGCTGCCTTAACGGGTGAAGCGGAATCGGTGAATAAACAAGCACAGAAGGTTTTACCGGAAGATGCCTCTTTAGGCGATCGCATTAACCTCGTCTATCAGGGTACGGAAGTAGTACAGGGACGGGGGAAAGTGGCGATTACCAAGACGGGAATGGATACGGAAATCGGTAAAATTGCCGCTTTGTTGCAAGGAGTAGAAAGTGAACCAACTCCCCTACAGCAGCGAATGTCGCAGTTAGGTAACGTTTTAGTGAGTAGTTCCCTGGCTTTAGTGGCTATAGTCGTCCTTGGCGGTGTAATTCGCTTTGGTTGGCAGTTTTTTGAAACATTCCTCGAAACTTCCCTTAGTATGGCTGTGGCTGTTGTCCCCGAAGGTTTACCAGCAGTGGTGACGGTGACTTTGGCAATTGGAACCCAAAGAATGGTGAGAAGACAAGCTTTAATCCGTAAATTGCCGGCAGTGGAAACCTTAGGCTCGGTAACGACGATTTGCTCCGATAAAACCGGAACTTTAACTCAAAATAAAATGGTGGTGCAGAAAGTTAATACTTCCGAGCAGACAATTACTGTCACGGGGGAGGGTTACGCGCCCATCGGTGAGTTTAGTGGTGCTAGTGAAAGTGATCCCGAACTACAGGCAATTTTAACTGCTTGTGTCCTGTGTAATGATGCACTTTTGCAGAATCAAGCTCAAGAATGGTCAATTTTAGGCGATCCCACCGAAGGAGCTTTACTGACTTTAGCGGGTAAAGGAGGACTATATCGGGAAGCATTGGAACCAAAAAGCCCTCGTTTAGGCGAATTTCCCTTTTCTTCCGAACGAAAGAGAATGTCAGTAATCTGTGAGAATGCTCAGTTAGGTTTGGGGGATTCTGCCTATTTAATGTTTACCAAAGGCTCACCGGAATTAATTCTCGAACGTTGTTCTCTGGTCCAAGTTGGGGCGGAAAGTCAACCCTTAACAAATGAACAAAGAAGCCGTATTTTGGCACAAAATGACGAAATGGCGGGTAATGGACTACGAGTCTTAGGTTTTTCCTATAAACCGATGACAGAAGTGCCAGAAGCGGAAAGAGAAGATAGTGAGGAACAATCCCTGGTTTGGTTGGGATTGGTGGGAATGCTCGATGCACCCCGCAAAGAAGTTAAAGAAGCGGTTGCCCTCTGTCGTCAAGCGGGAATTCGTCCGATTATGATTACCGGAGATCACCAATTAACGGCAAAAGCGATCGCATTTGAATTAGGCATTGCTGCCCCCGGAGAGCGAGTAATCACGGGGAAAGAATTAGAAAAAATGTCTCAGAATGACCTAGAGGGAGAGGTAGATGGTGTGAGCGTCTATGCTCGCGTTTCTCCCGAACATAAGCTGAGAATCGTCCAAGCTTTGCAAAAACGGGGCAAATTCGTCGCCATGACGGGGGATGGAGTCAATGATGCTCCGGCACTAAAACAAGCGGATATCGGTATCGCCATGGGGATTACGGGAACCGATGTCAGCAAAGAAGCCAGCGATATGATTTTGCTGGATGATAATTTTGCCACCATCGTCGCTGCCACCGAAGAGGGGCGCGTGGTTTACAGCAACATTCGGCGCTTTATTAAATACATTCTCGGCAGTAATATTGGCGAGGTTTTAACCATTGCGGCGGCTCCTCTGCTCGGTTTAGGCGGTGTCCCCCTTTCTCCCTTGCAAATCCTCTGGATGAACCTTGTTACTGACGGTTTACCGGCTCTTGCTCTGGCAATGGAACCCGCCGAACCTAATGTGATGAAACGTCCACCTTTTAGCCCCCGGGAAAGCATTTTCGCCCGCGGTTTGGGTTGGTATATGATTCGCATCGGCATCGTCTTTGCCATTCTCACCATTATTATGATGTACTGGGCTTACCGATATACTCAGGCAACTCCCGAAATCGGAGATCCTGGACGTTGGAAAACCATGGTATTTACTACCCTCTGTTTAGCACAAATGGGTCATGCTTTGGCGGTGCGTTCCCATACCCAGTTAGCTGTGCAAATGAATCCCTTCTCTAATCCTTACATTATCGCCGCCGTTGGCTTGACAACAATCCTACAATTGTTGTTAATTTATGCTCCTCCTCTACAAAACTTCTTCGGTACTCAATGGATTAGTGGCACGGAATTATTAATCTGTTTTGGATTTAGTGCCTTAATGTTTGTTTGGATTGAGTTAGAGAAGTTATTTATTCGCTGGTTCATGACGAAAAAATAAATCAATGCCAACACCAATTATTCTGACTTTAACGGTTTTAGTCGTTGCTTTAATCGCTTTCGTGGCGGAATGGCTGCCGGTAGATTTAACCGCTTTATCCGTGGCGATTGTCCTCATTCTTTTGGGTTTAGTTACTCCCGAAGAAGGCATCGCCGGATTTAGTAATTCTGCCACGGTGACAGTGATGGCGATGTTTGTGCTTAGTGCCGGAATTACCCGCACGGGAGTGATTCAAGTAGTTCGCGATCGCTTGTTGGTTTGGGGTGGCAAAAGTCCCCACCAACAGGTATTTGTTCTAGGGGCATTAGTGGGGCCAATTAGTGCTTTTATTAATAACACGGCAGTGGTGGCGATCTTTTTGCCCATCGTCGAGGATTGGTGTAAAAAACAAAAAATTTCTCCTTCTAAGTTATTAATTCCCCTTTCCTACGCCACGGTTTTAGCGGGGATGATTACCGTGGTGGGAACTTCTACAAACATTCTCGCCAGTGGTATTTCTGCCAAGCTGGGTTATGGGCAATTTAGCTTATTTCAATTCACTGCTTTGGGGGTAGTAACTTTTTTGGGAGGTTTGATTTATTTAGCAATTTTTGCCCCGAAATTATTACCCGATCGCAAATCTTCCACGGGGGAATTTTTGGACGATGATTATGGTTCTAAAGTATATCTGAGTGAGGTAATTATTAGCCCTCGTTCTAGTCTTATCGGTCAAACTTTATCCGAAAGTGGACTACAAAGAAAGTTTGATTTTGATGTGTTGGAATTAATCAGAAATAAGGTACATTTACCGCAACCTTTAGCCGATAAAGTTCTCAATGCTGGCGATATTTTAATCGTTCACAGTAGTCGGGAAGAACTATTAAAAATTAAAGATGAACGGGGATTAGAAATTTTTGCCGATGTCAAATTTCACCAAGGAGATATTGAATCGGCAATTACTACAGGTGAGGAAAAATTAGCCGAGGTTTTGATTCTCTCTAATTCCCGTTTAATCGGGACAACTTTAAAAGATTTAAAATTCCGTCAGCGTTATAACGCCACGGTTTTAGCGATTCGCCGGGGTTCGGAATTACTGCAAGGAAGATTAGGAAAAATTCCTTTAAAGTTTGGCGATTTGCTTTTAGTTCAGGGACCAAAACAGAGTTTTATTGGTTTACAAACCACGCGAGAATTATTAGTTTTAGAAGAGAAAGACATCGAATCCCTGCGAAAGGATAAGGGAATTATTGCTTTAATGATTACTTTGTTAGTGATTATTATTGCCGCTTTTGATATTCAACCGATTCTCGTCACCAGTTTAGTTGGGGTGGTTTTAATGGTAATTACTGGCTGTCTAAAACCTGGGGAAGTCTATGGTTCCATTCGTTGGGATATTATCTTTTTATTAGCGGGTTTAATTCCCCTCGGTACTGCCATGGATAACTCAGGAACGACTAAATGGTTAGCAGATAATTTAGTGGCTATCGGCGGCCATCTTTCGGGGTTTTGGATCTTAGTTTTCTTCTATCTAATTACCTCATTTTTAACTGAAATCCTCTCTAATAATGCTGCCGTGGTGTTAATGATTCCCGTCGCCGTGGAAGTGGCGAAAACTTTGGGTTTAAATCCTTTGGCTTTTATGTATGCTGTCACCTTTGCTGCTTCTAATAGTTATCTAACACCAATTGGCTATCAAACTAACACCATGGTTTATGCACCTGGCGGCTATAAATTCCTCGATTTTACCCGTTTGGGTGCGCCCCTAAATTTAATTTTGACGATTTTAACCCCTAGTTTAATTGTCTTGTTTTATGGCTTGAAATAAAAAAAGAGATCGAAGAATATTCGATCTCTAAAAAGAATTTGATCAGTAGTCAAAACTATTTCGATTCAGCAAAGCGTTTACGCAGGGATTCGGTGCGCTTTTTCGCCACGGTATTATTAGGATCAAATTTGAGAGTTTCTTCGTAGGTTTCGAGAGCTTTTTTGGCCATTTGTTTCTTTTCGTAAACATTGCCAAGATTATTAAGAGCGATCGAGTATTGAGGATAAAGTTTAATTGCCTCTTTGTAGTTACGAATCGCTAATTCTAATTGTTCTTGGGCAAAATAGGAAAAACCGATCGCATTATAGATTAGGGATTGATTTTCTGGTTCGATGCTTTCTTCTTCAGAGATTTTTAAAGCCTTTTGCAGTAAACTCAAGGCTTGAACATAGAGTTTTTTATCCAGATAAAGACTCCCTAATTCATAGTATTCTTTAGCTGTACCTTTTTCTTTTTGCAATTTCTTTTGTAGCTTGTTAAAGGTTCCTTCCACTCGACGGGTTTTAACGATTTGCACGATGACAAAAATTCCTAAACCAATCACGAAAATTAGCAATCCAGAAACGTAAATAAGCGGCAGGGTATCTTCCATAATTAGCGATCGAGCAATTAATATCTTTATACTTATTCAATCAGATTATAGCAGGATTTAGTCAGTGATCAGTGATCAGTTATCAGTTATCAGTTATCAGTTATCAGTTATCAGATTTGAGTTTTCAGTTCACTGTTCACTGTTCACAGCAAAAAACTCCCCACTCCCGACTCCCCACTTCATAATTCATAATTCTCACACCCCACACCCCACTTCCCACACCCCACTGCCCCCCCGATGTCGGGGGGGTTGGGGGGGTAACACCCCACACCCCATCACCCTATCTCCCCATTTCCCGAATTCTCAGGGGTAAACCCCAATAGTTCACCCGTTCTGCTAACCAGCCGGTGGATTCTAGCCGATCGATCGCTTGGTTGACGCGTTCTCGGAGACTTTGGTACTGTAAACCTTTAGGGAGAACGACTCCTAGAGCGATCGCCCCTAACTCGATCGGTAATTGACGATAATTGGGGAATTGCTGCACCCAACCAGTTAAAAGGCTATTATCAGCCGCAAAAGCGTCTATTTCCCCGGTTTCCAGTAAATTTAAAGCTTCTTGATAGGAAGCAACCCCGCGCAGGATAGCGTTAGGCAAATTGGAACGCACAAGGGCGATTGTCGTCGAGCCGTTGAGTACGGCGATTCTAGAGTTAGCTAAGTCTTCTAAACGCTGCAATTGCGGGTTTTTCGTCACAAAACCGCTGCTATCGAGGTAATAAAAGGGGCTAAAATCCACTAAGCGCTGACGTGCAGGAGTAATCGCCACACGAGCGATCGCCAAATCCACCCGATCATCAATAACCACCTGTAAACGTTCTTGATTACTAACGGGTTTGAGAATAATAGCACTGTCAGAACCGAGAATTTCTGACGCTAGACGTTTAGCGATGTCGATTTCCAATCCTTGCAGATTCCCCTGAGAATCAAGGAAAGCGAGGGGAGGGAGATTATTTTTGACAGCGACAATTAATTTTCCCCTGCGTATAATTGTATCGAGATCGGCGCTAAAACTTGGGGCTACACCCAAGAGCAAAAAACCAAGAATAAATAACAAATTTTTCATACTGTTTTACCTAAACTAACTCGATTCCTACCTTGATTTTTAGCGGCAAACATGGCATGATCAGCCCGCTCGATCACCGCTTCTAGATTATTATCTTCAGGGCTAAATGTTGCCACACCAATACTAGCAGTAACTCGCACTTTTTGTCGATCAATTTCAATATTTAACTTGTTAATTACTTGACAAATGCGCCAGGCTGTGGTAGCAGCATCTTCAAGATTAGTTTCTGGGAGAATAGCGACAAATTCCTCGCCCCCAAAGCGCCCAAAACTATCCACTTGACGCAGACAGTTTTTAATTGCCCCAGCGACAGTAATTAAAGTTTTGTCCCCTAGGAGATGACCAAAGGTATCGTTAATATGTTTAAAATGGTCGATATCAATGAATACAAGCGAAAAATAACGATGATAACGACGACATCGTTGCAATTCTTTCTCGCCCAAGGCGAGAATCTCTCGACGATTATTTACCCCAGTTAGGCTATCAGTTCTGACTAGCTGTTCTAGTTGAGAATTGATATTTTTCAGTTCTTCTTGCGTTTTTTTCAGTTCTAAATGAATTTTAACTTTGGCTAACAGTTCCCAACTATAAAAGGGTTTATTTACATAGTCCACAGCCCCAGAATTAAAAGCATTGATAATATCTTCTTTTTTCTTACTATCTGTTACAAAAATAATCGGTATATGAGCGTATAAAATGTCAGATTTTAGTCTTCGACAAAGCTCTATTCTCGTCATATCTGGCATCATTAAGTCAAGAATAATTAGGTCAGGATTAGCAGTTTTTACTCGTTCTATTGCCTGTTTAACACTACTAGCATAAGTGGTGGTATAACCAGCAGAATCAAGAATATTCACAGCCAATTGGAGATTTTTACCGACATCATCAACCACTAAAACTAGACAGTCTTCAGGACGAAATTTAATCATCATCGGTAAGTATAAGTAATCAAGTTAAGGACAAAATAGAGATACAATTATTAGTGATACAGCATTTCTTATACAGATGAAGTATGATGGGATTGGGCATCGCCCCCAAAGGTTAAGTAGGGAGGCACAATTATTTGTAGGATGGGTTAGCGGTAGCGTAACCCATGCGGGGGTTGGATTTCATGCTTCAACCCAACCTACGTTCATCTTATATTTAATTCCACCCACCTACTTAAGCTTATCCCTAGTTTCTAGAAGTCCGCTTTTTTCGACTAAAATAAAAAAAGCCAGCCAGAATAGCCACAATTTTAAAAATTTCTCCTCTTAGACTTGACGTGAAAGAGTCCCTCAACCCTACTTCTTTGGATTTCAAAACCATTTTTCCCTTTAAACTCGACGACTTCCAGCAATCGGCGATCGCTGCTCTCGCTGCCGGTAAATCAGTGGTTGTCTGCGCTCCCACGGGTTCCGGCAAAACTTTAATCGGAGAATACGCTATCTATCGCGCCCTCGAAAGGGGCAAACGGGTTTTCTACACCACTCCCCTGAAAGCTCTTTCTAACCAAAAATTCCGGGATTTTCAAGAAAAATTCGGTCGCACCCCCACCGATGGCGATGAGGACTCCCCGCTGCTCTTTGCCGAAGTGGGATTGATTACCGGCGATGTGGTGATCAATCCTTCAGCATTAATTGTAGTCATGACTACAGAAATTTTTCGCAATATGCTCTACAGGACTCCGATCGGTGAGGTAGGCACTTCCCTAGAAAACGTGGAAACCCTAGTTCTCGATGAATGTCACTATATCAGCGATCGAGGTCGCGGCACCGTTTGGGAAGAATCAATTATCTACTGTCCCCCTAGTATCCAATTAGTCGCCCTCTCCGCCACCATCGGCAACCCGGGGGAACTCACCGACTGGATTAACTGGGTGCGGCAACTACGCCAACCCAGCGACAATAAACAGACCTCCAGCTGCGAGCTAATTAACTCCGATTTTCGCCCCGTCCCCCTGCGCTTTTATTTCGCCAATAAAGAGGGATTATTCCCGCTGCTCGACCCAAAACAGAGCAAAGTTAACCCGAAACTACGCTCAAAAGTCGGCCACGGCAAACCCCGACGCTTAAAACGAGAAGATTGTCCCACCATCGCCTCGATTGTCACCACGCTGCGGGACAAGGATATGCTCCCAGCCATTTACGTCATTTTCAGCCGTAAAGGTTGCGATCAGGCGATTCGAGAGCTAAAAAACCTCAATCTCGTTAATCCAGAAGAAGCTAGAGCCATTTACTACCGTTTACTCATTTTCTTCCTGGAAGATAATCCCAATCTGCAAGAACTCGCCCTTTCCTTCTTTGCCGTCGAAAATCCGCCTCTACACCAGAAATTACTGGCTTTTTTCGCTAATAACCCCCAGTCTGAAGATCAACTCCTCAGCCTCTTAACCGCCGATTCCGAGACGAAAAACCAACTGTTTGAATTCTTGGCCAGTGCTTCCCAATTGGTGCGCGCCGACCAAGTGGAACCCCTCACCCGGGGCTGTGGTGTTCACCATGCTGGGATTTTACCCCTCTGGAAAGAATTAGTCGAACAACTCTTTGAAGCCGGTTTAATTAAGGTGGTTTTTGCCACCGCCACCCTCTCAGCCGGGATTAATATGCCCGCTCGCACCACTGTCATCTCGGCCCTCTCCAAACGCACCGATGATGGCCATAGTATGCTGACTCCCTCGGAATTTGTCCAGATTGCCGGCCGGGCCGGTCGCAGGGGAATGGACGCAGTGGGCCATGTGGTGACAGTACAAACGCCCTTTGAAGGGGCAAAAGAAGCGGCTTTTCTGGCCACCGCCCAACCAGAACCCCTGCAAAGCTGTTTTGCGCCCAGTTACGGCATGGTCTTAAATCTCCTGCAAAAACACAGTCTAGAGGAGACAAAAGACCTCTTAGAGCGCAGTTTCGCCGAATATCTCGCTCGTTTGAAGTTAAGCCCCGAACGACAACAGATTACCGCCTTAACCACCGAATTAGCTAAGTTGGATATGGAATTAGCCGGTATCGAACGGGAGCAGGTCTTTAGTTACGAAAAGCTCCGGGAAAGACTGCGGGAAGAAGAAAGACTGTATAAAATTCTCGCTAGTCAGTCAGAGGCACAGAAACGACAGGAAATACATCTAAAATTGCCGAATATTCCCGTCGGAACTATCCTCCATCTCAAGGGCAAACATATTAAGGTTCCCGTCCCCGTCCCCGCTATCTTTGTCAATACCCTGCACGGAGCCGGTCAAGTGCGAACCCTTGTTTGTTTAGGTAGTGATAATCGCTGGTATTTAGCCGCCTATGCCGATATTAGCGAGATCGATCGAGGTTTTCTCACTCCTGCGGCATTAGGCGAACTGATACCCCCTTCCCTAGAAGCTGTTTCCCTAGGGGGTTGGCGCAAGGGTGAGGAAAATACTCAGGCGATCGCCGATTTAATCCCCCAACAAGTGCAGGGCATCCCACCAGTGGCGGAACTGGCAACACAATCACAAAAAATTGAAATTGTCAATAGTCAAATTGCCGCTCATCCCCTGCAAAAACGCAAAAATCCAGGGCGATTGATGAAATTATACTACGATCGAGAGATTGCTCGCGATAAGTTACACAAGACCCAGATTAAATACCAAAAACAACAATCGCGTAAATCCTACTACTGGGAAGAATTTCTGAATCTAATCGAGATTTTGCGAGAATTCCAAGCATTAGAGGGTTATTTGCCCACTCCCCTGGGAGAAGCGGCGGCCACTATTCGCGGGGAAAATGAACTCTGGTTAGGATTAGCGATGATGTCCGGAGATTTGGACCGATTGACTCCTAGCCAACTAGCCGCCGCCATCAGCGCTATAATTACGGAACCCCCTCGCCCCGATACTTGGTGCAATTACCCACCTGTGCCAGAAGTTATCGATATTTTGCGACAAGGAGAGGGAAATTCCCCCGGTTTGCGAGAAGTTCGCCGTTTACTCTATCAAGCTCAATCTCGCTACGATATCACTATTCCTGTCTGGTTAGAAACCCAACTGATGGGGATTGCCTCCCGTTGGGCCCAGGGGACATCCTGGCCGGAATTGTGCGAAAACACTAGCCTCGATGAGGGAGATCTAGTGCGATTATTACGGCGCACCGTCGATGTTCTCTGGCAAATTCCCCAAATTCCCCGGGTTTCCCAAGTTCTTAAAGATAATGCCCGTCTCGCCGTCACAGCCATGAAGCGCTTTCCTTTGTAATATTGATCGCTCTTTTAAACAATGGGAGATGGTAAGGAAAGTAACTGTTGGTGAATCTGCTCGATTAGGGCGAGGATTTGCTGATAATTGTGGTGCAATCCCTGATGATAGAGGTGATTTGCTCCTTGATTTAAATCCGCTAAAGCTGATTGATAATAACCCAATTGATGCCGCAGTAATCCCCTTCTAATATAAGCATCGGCATAAAAAGGATCGATGGCAATCGCCTGATTTAAATGGGCGATCGAGCGGTCGTATTCACCTAATTGGTGAGCGGTACAAGCTAGATTATAGTAGGCTGAGGCGTTATTTTTATTTAACCGGAGAGCTTGAGTAAAATCCGCTTTGGCTGAGGTAAAATTGTGGAGGGCTAAATGAGATAAACCTCGATCATTATAAATAGTGGCTAAAGTGTCGGGTTGCTGGTTAGTAATTTGACGCAAGGATTGATTAAAATCCGCTAGGGCAAGGGGATAATTTTTCATGGCCGCCTGAACTAAACCTCGATTATAGTAGGCTTGATAATAGGTGGGTTTTAGCCGGATAGTCTGGTTATAATCGGTCAGCGCCTGTGAATAATCTCCCAAACGATAAAAAGCTAAACCCCGATGGAAATAGGCTAGATAATTATCAGATTGCTGTTGTAAAGAGCGCGTGCAGTCTTGCCAAGCGTGCAGATAATCCTGTAAATAAATCTCGGTTAAACAGCGATTACTGTAGGCTAGGGCCAAGTTATTTTCCTGTTCCAGCGACTGATTGAAATCCTGCCAAGCTTGCTGATAATTACCCGCCTCTAGTTGTTCAATTCCCGATCGCAACCAGTAGGATAAATGTACTGATTGATCCGCTTTTCCCGGCCGAGGCAATCCCCCCAGCACAAGCGAGCAGAGCAGTGCAACCATAACCAATCCACCGAGACGAGGAAGAAAATTTTTCAAAACCGTTGACATAGGAGTATCTTTGTGCATATACTCCCAATTCTGAGGAAACTTTCTCGATCGATCAACAGACAGCCTGTCAAATACAGTTATCAGTTATCAGTTATCAGATGTGAGTTTTCAGTTCACTGATTACTGTTCACTGTTCACTGAAAATACACCCTACACCCCACAGCCTAGGACTGGTCTATGTCTCTAGAGGCGAGGGCTGCGATAAACTAAGAAAAGAAAGATTGTCACCGAGCAATTATGATGGCGTTACTCGCTAACGCAGTTGACACCCGATAAATGATACAGGAGTTATCTATGGAAACTATTTTTATCCCCCACCTCCTCAAATCTCCTGATCGACAAAGAGTGATCATCATCGATAATTTTATCCCCGGTCTAGAAACCTTGACACCGGTGCGGGGAACCTTGCTGGTTAGACATGGGGGCAATTTTTTGGAAGTATCGGTGAAAGCAGAAACCATCGTCACTTTAACCTGCGATCGCTGTTTACAACAATATAATCATCGTCTGCAATTAAACACTTCCGAATTAATCTGGCTAGACAAAAATAAAGACTACGATAGCTCCTATCCTCTAGAGCGAGAAATAGCCTACGAAGACCTCTCGGAAACCCTCGATCCTAACGGGGATTTTGACCCGCAAATGTGGTTATACGAGCAGTTATGTCTAACTTTACCCCCCCGTCAACTCTGCGGTGCTAATTGTCAACCCCCCGATTTTCTTCTTCCGGAAAAGACTGCCATTGATGGTCGTTGGGCCTCCCTAGAATCCTTGAAAAGTCAGTTATCTCAATCGCAAAATTGAGCCTTGATGCTGATTTTTTTCGGGTTTCGAGCCACGAAAAAAGCGATCGAAACCCGATTTTTTATCGGCCCCAAATCTTTTTCAGGACAGTTTCGGGGGTAATATCGGCGACTTTTCCCGTATTAGCCTCAATATATCGATGCAGCTCTCCCCCGCTCGGTAAAACTCTCTTAGACAACGAAGGAACCAACAGAGAGAGGGTATAGGTTCCCACAGCCACGGCTAACTGTAAAGGGACACTTTCGGTAGCTAACAATAAATTAGCACCGGCGATCATAGCCGCCATTTTACCGATATCGGCCGTTCTGGACACTTTTAAGTTATTATCCATGGCTTTGAGGGCTAAAACCCAAGCTTCATCCAGTTCTCCCTGGATTGCGACAATTGGCAAATCCGGTTGTTGATGGCGAATGCCTTGGATAATTTCTAGCCAACTCTCTAGGGGATAAACCGTTTCCAGTCCTTGGCTGATGCTGATATCGCTACCGCCGGCGTAGAGGAGAATATAGCCGCTATCCTTGATATTGAGGCGTTGTTGCTCCATTTGGGCCCAATCGATATCATCCCGATTCAAGGTTATTTTTACAGGTGGACAGGGTGCGGCAATCTTTAACCCTTTGACCAGTGCGTGATAATTATCCGCTAGATAGCCTTCCGTTGGCCGGGGGACTTGTTGCGATAAGAACCAGCTGCCATTATTTTCATAGCCTATACGGTTAGGAACACCATTTAACCAGAGTAAAAGGTTGATAGCAGAACGATTGGTGAGACTAATGGCGATTTCGTACTCCCGGTCTCGAATTACTCCCAAAATATTTAAATAATCCGCTAATCCGTACTGATCTCGATAGTCAAATAAAAGCACTTCCCTAACCTGGGGACAGAGACGATGGGCAGCCTTTGCCCTAGGTTCGACCAAAACATCAATGCTGCTTTGGGGGTAGGTTTGCTGGAGGGTTTCTAGAGTGGGAAAAAACAGCAGTTGATTGCTAATTCCTCCCGGTACAAGGGTTAATATTCGCATTTTATCTGGATATACCTGAATCGATCAGCTTAATTTTAGCAGTGTCCCTCGTTATTCACTAAATCCGGGCAGCGATGTTTTTTCTCCACAGAATGCGATCGCAGATTTTCTGATTCCCCTTTTCCCTTAACTATTACCCGAAGGATTAGAACCGTACATAGCATTTAAAACCAAAGCGGGGTCAACGTATTGATTGCCGTACATCAGTCCCCAGTGCAAGTGTGGTCCGGTGGTGCGTCCGGTCATTCCCACTCTAGCCATGCGGGCCCCTGCCGGTATATCCTGACCGAGAGTAAGGACGATTCCCCCTGACCTGTCAATCAAAAAAGTACCGCGGCTATCGGATTGAACCGAACCCATGAGATGACAATAAATATGCGTCCATTGACCGGATTGCATCTTAATCATGGTGCCACAGCCTGTATTATCCGATAATTCCACGATTCTGCCAGTCCACCAATTGCGAATATAACTGCCCAAGGGTGCGGCCATATCTAACCCGGCATGAAATTGTTGACTGCCATCCATGGGAGAGGAACGATAACCGAAACCAGAGGTATAGGTTTGAAAGTTTTCCACGGGGAAAGAGGCCCCGGCCCAAGCATTTTGAGCTATGAGGGTGGGATTAGCTTTAACGGGGTGTAAACGGTCAAATCCTAGAGAAATTAACGTTACAAGACAGCTAATCGCTAAAAAACGCAGGAATTTAACAGGCAGATACTTGAGCATGAGACTTACTCCAGACACCAAAATTAAATATACCCCAGTTTCTGCCGTTGCTAATTTTACTGGCGGCTTTTAACCGATATTTTAGTTAAGTTTTGAGTTATTATTGAGCATTGGTTAGGGATTGAGAACATTTCCCCTCAGGCTGCCAATTCCCCGACTCCCCCACTTAATTTTTACTTTTTACTGACTCGTAAGTAGGGAGGCACAATTATTTGTAGGATGGGTTAGCGGTAGCGTAACATGATCAGGCGTTGGGTTTCATGCTTCAACCCAACCTACGTTCATCTTATATTTAATTCCACCCACCCACTTACCATGTTAGACCTAAAGCAAATTAGAGAAAATCCAGAGGAAGTACAGAAACGCTTAGATAGTCGGGGAGGTAGTTATGATATTGCCCCTATTCTCCAGTTAAATCAACAACAGAAGGCTTTAGAGCAAGAACGCAGCAGTTTACAGGCCCGGGGTAACGAAATCGGTAAACTGGTGGGACAAAAAGTGAAAAGTGGCAGCGATGTCAACAGTCCCGAAATTTTGGCAATGAAAACAGAAGGAAACGAGATTAAAAGTAAACTAGCTCAATTAGAACCGCAGGAAAAAGCGATTAAAGCGGCCATTGACCAAAAAATCTTAGATTTACCCAATTTACCTAGTGAAACCACTCCCGTCGGTAGGGATGAACGGGAAAATGTGGAAGTTAGACGCTGGGGAGAAGAATATAAACCCACCAACCCGAATATTTTGCCTCACTGGGAAATTGGGGAAAAATTGGGCATTTTAGACTTTGAAAGGGCAGTAAAGATCGCCCAGAGTCGTTTTGTTAATCTTATCGCGCTCGGGGCAGCCCTAGAAAGGGCTTTAATTAATTTTATGCTCGATCGCCATATTGTCGCCGGTTATACAGAAGTTTTACCGCCAATTTTAATTAATAGTGACTCCCTGCGCGGGACGGGACAACTGCCAAAATTTGCGGAAGAAAGCTTTAAATGTCGAGATGATGAGCTTTGGTTAGCACCAACGGCAGAAGTACCCGTAACTAACCTTTATCGCGATGAAATCCTCTCATCGGAGCAATTACCGATAAAACACTGTGCCTATACCCCTTGTTTTCGTCGAGAAGCGGGCAGCTATGGCAAAGACACGAGGGGCTTGATCCGTTTGCATCAATTTAATAAGGTGGAAATGGTCAAAATCGTCCATCCTGACGCTTCCGCTCAGGAACACGAAAGTTTAGTCGCTAATGCGGAGGCAATCCTGCAAGCTTTACAGTTGCCCTATCGGGTGATTGAATTGTGTAGCGGTGACTTGGGTTTTTCGGCGGCCAAATGTTATGACTTAGAAGTGTGGCTACCTTCGGCTAATACCTATCGGGAAATTTCCAGTTGTTCTAATTTTAGAGACTTTCAGGCACGACGGGCAAATATTCGCTTTAAAGAAAAAGGGCAAAAAGGCACTAATTTTGTCCACACTCTCAACGGTTCGGGATTAGCGATCGGTCGTACTATGGCCGCTGTCCTAGAAAATTATCAACAGGCAGACGGGACGGTAAAAGTGCCGGAAGTGCTGCAACCCTATCTAAAACGGGAAGTTATTTGTTAAATTTTCTAAAAATGCTTGACAAAATACTTGTATAGTGCATTTGAAAAAGTTGCTCTTAACCCCACTCTAGAATTGCCTGTTTTAAGGCTCCTTCGGGCAAATTGGCGGGATCAAAAGACTCACCCGCTTCCACTCTCCCTAAAGCTTCAAAAAAAGCCCTCACACCACTGGCCGGTCCCGATGGGTGGTCCATAATTCCGGTTCCCGCATTGAGGATAACATTACGTCCGTAATCCCCAAGGACCTGGGGAACAATACCGGGACGAATGCCGGCCGAGGGAACCGGAAAAACGTTTCTATCGCGCAAAATATCGCGAATTTTGCCTTCCTCCTGCGGATCGAAGGGTAAACTACCATAAGCGGCGGGATATAGCACTGCATCGGCTCCCGCGTGGGCCATCATCGTCCCCAAAACCACAGAATAGGCTAATCCCGTATCGCTACCGGCACACATCGCTCCAGCAAAGGCAGGATGGGCGAAAATAGGAACATCGATCGCTGGATCACTGGCTAAAGCTTCTAAAACGGAAAAACCGTAGGTAAGAACGTTTAATAACAGGGCATTAGCCCCATGTTTCACTAATAAACGGGCTTTTCTCTGCAATTCGTCCGCTTTTCCAGTGACATTGACCGCATAGAGAACATTTCTACCGGTTTGCTGCCGCACTTCCTCCAAAACCCGGCGACAACAATCTAGGCGCTCGTGGGTGGGAGCCACGGGAAGATCCGCCATGATTTCATCATCTTTAATCACGTCTAAGCCAGCAAAAGCCACTTCTCGCAGGATATCGGCGTGATCTTGCGCCGATAGTCCTAAAGCGGGTTTAAAAATTGCCATGACTAGAGGTCGATCATAAACCCCCAAACGTTGCCTAATTCCGGTGATTCCCACCTTGGCCTTCGTGCCGTAGTTTTCGGGGAGGTACACCCCCACCACTTTTCCTGCTCCAGCCATGGAATATTTGCCGAAAATCATGGTTAAAAGACTGGCGATGTCATTTTCAACGTTTATCTGGGGAAAACGCACCCTAGCCACCTTATAACCGTCGGCTTCCTCCCTGATCCCCACCACTTCCCCTAGGTGTTGTTGCAGCTGCTCTTGACGATGACTGTGGCGATCGCTCCAAGTGCCGGCGGTTTGACCGATAGCGATCGTTTTTGCCTGTTTTTCGGCATTAATAGCGGGAGGAAAGCGATAATCGACAATAATGGTCATAATAAGGTAAAAAAAGGGAGTGGGAATTATAAATTATAAATTGGGAGGTGGGGAAGTGGGGAAGTGGGGGAGTGGGGAGG
>VYKR01000087.1_pt1 | contig 22871 bp, 19 predicted proteins | sample 5109561 | NCBI WGS metagenome assembly VYKR01 (sample SAMN12291799, study PRJNA351875) | freshwater metagenome | isolation source: freshwater lake | place: USA: Michigan, Ford Lake | collected 2015-08-15
TTGAGAGTTTAATTTATTAACCCAAGGTGTCTCTTTATTGTTAGCTAGTACCGCACAAAGTTTTTGGAGATCATTGCGGGTTGTCCCTTGATTGTCCAGCCAATAACGAACACACGAATTACGCACAAACTGAGAAGTTTTGATAGCTTCATCAAGCCGGTGATATTGCTCTGGTGTTCCGTTTTTTAGCTTTGCTTCTACGACTAGCATCTAACAATCCTCGACCCTTGGCTAAGTTAATTATAACACAGTTTACCCACAGATGATGGAATTAAACCGATGCTCTGCGGTTGATATTCTGGTCGGATTTCAACATCGCAAAGCTGAGTATCTTGTCGAAAAATGTAGCGGGGGCATTCATCCGACATTTTAGGTAAAAACTTGTGCGACATTCCGTGCCTGTATGCTGATTTTTTTAAGGCAAACAGAGCTAAGGAGGATGTTTCCCAGCGATAAGCTTGTAGTTTCTGCACGATAGCGGCTGTGTCCGTCAATTTTGACTATCCTTAACGATTTCAACGAGAGGGACGGAATCTAGGGGTTACGTTTTTAGCTGTTAACAGGGCTAATCATTCAACTTACCCGATTTATGTCGCTCTCTTCGATTATTACAGAATGTTTACACAATTTGTCAAATATTTTCCCTCGCTCCGGGCTGCCCTAGGGAAAAATAGGTATAACTACTTAAGTATTTGTTCACAGTAAGCAAAATTTTCTGAAAACTCTTGCTAAATGTATCATTATATGCTTCTTTCCTTTTGGCGGCGGGGTATCCTAGCTAACGGGAGGGAAAAAGCAAAACCCTCTCTACAGATACATTGACACTTTGTCAAGTATTTGTTACATTAGTTAAAAAAGGTGATACCGATCACCCATCTCGCTTGTTATCAACCACTGTCTTCATCGAGGAGGAACACCATGTCTCAACCGATCGAACTTTCCTTAGAACAACAGTTCAACATTCGTTCTTTTCAGACTCAGGTAGAAAAAATGAGTCAGGAGCAAGCGCAGGACTTCCTGATCAAGCTCTACGAACAAATGATGGTCAGAGAAAATATGTACAAAGCTTTTCTCAAACACCAGTGGGGCCTAGATTCTAATCCCTGGGCCCCCCAGTAACTCATTTCACCCCTGCGGGCGACCTCTTTCTCCAGCTGGGTTTCTCTGGAAACGAGCTAGGGATGCGGGGCGCATTTCTTCACCTTTTTAGCTATTCTTAGGGAAGGATAACCGAATTGCTAGGGGTTAATTTATGTTCGAGCGCGCTTTGATCTGTACAGATCTTTTCGATGGTCTCCATCGTCTTGTCCATTGTGTGCCACACTTAGCCCTGAGCGGCTTAAAACAAGTTATCTTCCTCCACAGTATTCCGGTTTGGGAACAACCCACCCTAGCTGCCGTAGATCAAGCAAAAATTGACGCGGCCAAAGAAAAATTATCTCCAGCTTTAGCAAATATTCCCGACGGTATGACAGTTATTGTCGAAATCTCTAACCGTCGTCCCGTGGATGCCGTGCGGGAAATCCTCGCTAATCACTCTATTGACGTGATTTTGATGGGAAATCCCATGCGCGGTGCTGTCCAAGAAAAATTATTCGGTAGTACCAGTTTAGCGATCGCAGCTATGACCGATATTCCGCTGCTGATTTTCCGACCGCAATTATTATCAGTTTATACTCGCGATGAATTGGCCCTGCGCTGTCAGCATCTCTGGAAACATTTATTAATTCCCTACGATGGCAGTCCCGACGCGATTTATCTAATTGAACAGATAGAAAAATACGCTCAAACCCGCGCCCCTGGCTCTTTTGAGCGATGTCTTCTCCTCCGGGTAGTGGAAAATATCAGTCGCGATCCCAGTGTCAGCGAATACCGTTTTAATGATGCCCGTCAGCAATTAGAATCGGTGCAAGCGCGACTAGAAAAACTCGGTTTGCAAGTACAGAGCGAAGTGCGACTAGGAACACCTGTATTAGAAGTTTTGACGGCAGCAGAAGAAAACGATATCAGTGCGATCGCAGTAGCCACATCCCATCGTTCTAATATGTTGGAATGGTTAGCTGTGCGTCGGATTAATGAAGATATTCTTCATCAACTGTGGTTTCCGCTCTTATTTTTCTCCCCCAAGGGATAAGCTAGAAAAAAGATTCTCTTGGGGATAAACCACAGAGACACAAAGAACACAGAGAGGAAGACAGATTCGATCGCTAAAATCTATCACACAAACGACAAGAGAACCGCAAAAATTTGGCAGAAATTAACTTAAGTAAATAGTTATAATTAAATTAAAGATGGATTTTGCCTCTGATCCCCACTGCCCACTAGGGTTGATTCATAGTAGGGTTGATTCATAGTAGGGTTGATTCATAGTAGGGTTGATTCATGAATCAACCCTACCCTGCCACCCTTGATAAGGGGGGTGTCTGACAACTTTTAAAACCTACCTACTTAACTGCTCGATTAATCCGATAACTTTAGCCTTAATTTCATCGCGAACTCGGCGAAAAGTTTCGATAGGTTGACCATCGGGATCATCAATTAACCAATCCTCGAAAATTTCCTGTAAAACCCATCCTTCCGGCAGATTGACACCGCAACCACATAGGGATATAACTGCATCGTAATCTTCAGGATTAAAATCCCTAATTGATTTGGAAGTTTGGTCAGTAATATCGATACCAATTTCCCCCATAACTTCGATTGCCCCGGGGTGAACTTTGGCCGCTTCTAATCCAGAACTGGTGACGGCAATTTTACCCGCGCCTAAAGTTTTAGCGAAACCTTCGGCGATTTGGGAACGACAGGAATTTTTTCTACAGGCAAACATGACTCTTTTCATGATTTTAACTCCTAGAAATTTAATTAGGAAATAGGGAAATAGGGAAATGGGGAAATAGGGAAATAGGGAAATAGGGAAATAGGGAAATAGGGAAATAGGGAAATAGGGAAATAGGGAAATAGGGAAATAGGGAAATAGGGAAATAGGGAAATAGGGAAATAGGTTTTCTCTTTTTCCTTCCTTTCACTATAGCGATCGGTCAGATAATCTACCTGATCCCGCAGGAGAATGGTAAACTTATAAAGTTCCTCCATCACATCAATAACCCGATCTCGATAGGGGGAATCTTTCATCGTGCCATCCTCATGAAACTCCTGATAAGCTTTAGCCACCGAAGATTGATTAGGAATAGTAAACATTCGCATCCAACGACCGAGAATTCGCAGAGTATTAACCGCGTTAAAAGATTGGGAACCTCCGCTTACTTGCATGACTGCTAAGGTGCGGCCTTGGGTAGGTCTAACCGCACCAATACTTAAGGGAATCCAATCAATTTGGTTTTTGATAATGCCGCTAATATTGCCGTGTAGTTCAGGAGATGACCAGACTTGACCCTCGGACCATTGACTTAATTCTCGTAATTCCTGTACTTTGGCATGAGTATCGGGAACACTGCCATAAATCGGCAATTCACGGGGATCAAAAAAGCGCACTTCTGCCCCATATTCAGTGATAATTCTGGCCGCTTCTTCTGCTAGTAAACGACTGTAGGAACGTTCCCGTAAAGAGCCATACAGAAAAAGAATTCTCGGTTTGTGAGTCGATTGTATCATGGTGAATAATTATTTGTAAGAACTCAAGCAACGAGGATCGAGAAGGGTGGCTTTTTCTGGATCTCTGGGAAACCAAAAGGCGGTTTTTTTACAGAATTCTACCAACATTAACATCACAGGTACTTCAATCAATACCCCCACTACTGTCGCTAAAGCAGCCCCCGAATTCAATCCGAATAACATCACCGCAGTGGCGATCGCTACCTCAAAATGATTACTAGCACCAATTAAAGCAGCGGGAGCCGCATCTTCGTAAACTAAATTGAGTTTGAGAGCGGCCACATAACTAAGTAAAAAAATCAGATTAGTTTGAATAAAGAGGGGAATAGCAATCAGGAAAATATGCAGGGGATTACTAACAATTAAATCGCCTTTGAAAGCAAAGAGGAGGATTAAGGTTAGCAATAAGGCAGTGATTGCCACAGGACTGAGATAGTGAAGAAAACGCGATTCAAACCAGGCCCGTCCTTTATGTTTAAAAATCCAGTGACGGCTATAGATACCAGCAATAAGCGGTAAACCAACGTAGATTAACACAGAAAAAACAATGGTCTGCCAGGGGACTACAAAATTATTAGCTGCCAGTAACCATTTACCTAGAGGAGCGTAGAGAAAAAGCATCGCTAGGGAATTGACTGCTACCATAATTAGGGTATGACCCTGGTTACTGTAGGAAAGATAGCCCCACATCAAGACCATAGCCGTACAGGGAGCAATTCCTAGTAAAATAGCTCCAGCAGTGTAGGAACTAGCTAAACTTACCGTCTGTCCTCGGATAATCTCCGTTTGACTCAACCAAGGCAGAAACAGCCAGCCGAGAAAAAATTGAGCCAGCGCCACCATGGTAAAGGGTTTGATCAGCCAATTAACCACTAAAGTTAAAATAACTGGTTTGGGAGTACGGGCAGCCCGAAGAGCCTGAGAAAAGTCGATCTTAACCATGATCGGATACATCATGAAGAAAAGACAGATGGCGATCGGAATAGAAACGTTATAGATACTCATGGCATCTAAAGTCTGCGCTACGTCCGGAAATAACCGACCGAGGGCAATTCCCGCCAAAATACAGAAAATAACCCAAAGGGTAAGGTATTTTTCAAAAATACTAAGGCTACCGCCAGCTTTGGCGGCTTTAGGATTGATTTGATTAGTCATCGCACAAAGGTGGAAAGAGAATAATGGCAGATTGGGTAATCCACCTTTATTATTTCAAAAAAAGTTGATATGTCAAGGGTAAAAGCTAGTCATAAAGCTTTAATATTTCTAAAAATCTTGATCGGTTACTGATTTTCCTCGCAGAAACGAGCGGGGACAAGGGCGGCAAAACGACGATATTCCGATAGATATTCTTCTAGGAGAAGAAATTGAGATAGATTTAGGCTGTAGTAGATCCAACGACCCTCTTGACGACTGCGGACTAAATTGGCTTCTTTTAGCGTTTTTAGGTGAAAAGATAATTTAGATTGGGCGATATCGAGATGGTCGCGCAATTCACAGACGCATAATTCCTGATGTCGCAAAAGTTGCAGAATTTGCAGTCGCAGGGGATCCGAGAGTGCCTGAAAACCAGTATAAATCCGGGTTAACGAGTCGGGAGATGTGGCCAGAGAGTTGAACATTGAGATTGCCCCTAGTGGGAAGGAAATAAGAAAGCGGGAAAATTCAGAATTGCAACAAAACTTTATGTATTTTTGTATCGAATCAGGAAAACCAGCGAATCATCCCCTGTATGATAGACAATGGTTTTGACCAGATTAGCCTTTTAAATCATTGTAAACAGGTTAGGAGACATCATGGAATTATTTGCGGCTCTCAATTTAGAACCCATTTTTCAACTCACCTTCGTGGCGCTAATCATGTTAGCTGGCCCCTTTGTCATTTTCCTACTAGCTTTTCGTGGTGGCGACCTATAAAAACCGCCTCCCCCCCATTGTTATTCGTGCTTTTTTGACTTCTCTCCTCTTTAGGGAGAGATTTTTTGTCTAAAAGTCAGGAGTCAGGAGATAGGAGTCAGGAGTCAGGAGATTGCTTTCATTTATTCTCCCCTCTTGCCGCTCCCTTGTCTCGACTCCCAACTCATAAGCTCTATTGCAAAAGTAATCAAGATATATCCTTTTGTCGGTAACGAAGTTCGTAATTGTAGATACCAGCAATCAAATTCAATCTCAGACCAAATCGCCGTCTGCGATTTCTGTATCTCGATGAAAGTATCCGAAATATTTTGAGACGACGATGAATATGTTCTATAACTATGCGCTCTTCTCGACTTTGTGTGATAAGTTTAACTTATATAGTAGCGATCAATCTTTGTGTCCTTTGTGTCCTTTGTGTCTCTGTGGTTCCTTCCACTGACTCGCCTGCAAGACTGTATCTTAGAATACATTTTACCCACCAAACCTGGAAGAGCCAATTGGCGATATTCTCAATATTAATTGAAATGACTATAACTAAGATGGTTAGCTAAAAACTGTTGTCTTTGATTCTTTAACGGCTCTTCGTTACTTGTTATGGTTCGATAGAGGGGCATAAATCGACTAAATCCTTATCTGGCAAGAGACTTAATTGATTAGTTCGCTCTAGATAAAAAACAATTGACAAAAATCGCTAAATGCCTTTCTTTATAAGGGTTCCATCCCTTATAACCCCCGTCCATTGCATAACACAAACCGAAGAGTCTCTTTAACTTGTCCTTGTTATAGTCGAAAAAGCTCGGAAGTACAAAAGTTTGTGCTGCCTATTTTTCAGGAAAAATAGGTTGTAATGGGGGACTTATTGTTTTCCTAGAGAAAAATAATTACTTTTTCAAAAAAACACTTTTATATTTTTTTGTTGGGTATTTTATTCTCTGGAAGTCCCTTTCAGAGCATATCCATAAAACATCAGTTCCTCGGCTGCGATTTTCTCAAATTGTTCTATTTCAAAACCCGTTAACTCTGAAGTCCAACGATTAACAGAACCAGGATTAACTGGTTCTCGTAGTCGTCTAAAAACGTTCGAATTGGCACGGTTATCATTCCCAATGAAAGTCGGATCAAACTGAACTTCTTCAGCTTCTAGACTAATAAAATTCATTACTCTTGGTATCTCTAGCCATGGCTTACTCACAAGTTCCTCATATTTAACTGTCAAGAGTTTCTTGTTATCTTGATAATTTAGCGGAACTCTGACACACTTTCTCCAATATTTAGCAAAAACCTTAATATTTTTGTTTTGGGGGACGTTTGGGTGTGATTTTGACGAACAGTAGCAATCCCTACCATCTCTAAGAATATGGATGACCGATGAATTAGGAAAATGTTTGAAAATAAATGGTAAATGTAAAATGTGCTGAGGTGTTTTTTCAACGAATCTTTTTCCTCCATTTTCTTGCGAAAGTAAAGTTACTCCTCGGGCAAAGAAATCAACAATATCCACGGAATTATTGAACAACTGTTTCAGTTTTTTGTTGGGTAATCCGAAGTGTTTTCTCCGGGGGCTAAAAATATTCTGATAAGAAAAAAAACCAGTCTCACCCTGTATGCTAAAAAGCTGGCTGTGTGTTGACAATATCCTTTGTAGCAAAGTAGTACCGCTTCGCGGACAACCTACAACAAAAACAGTATTGATATCGCTAATTGTGACAGGAAAACGCCAAGAGATATTTCGGACTAACGACTGAGGACTATCATAGGTTTTCAATAAATTAACGAGTTGGTCGATCATGTGGCTCTCTTATTCTTCGTGTTATAAGTTTAACTTTAGCGCTTTTCACGTTACTGAGGTATTGACAAAGTTGGCTCTTCTCGACTTTGTGTGATAATTTTTGCTTATAGAATCGTGAAATGTTTACTGGGCAAAACTTTTAGGACTATTTTGTGGAAGAAACTATCAGTATAGACCTCGTTTCCACACAGAAACCAGAAGAGCCCAGCCAGTGGCATTGAAATCCCCCTTTAAAATGTTCTTTAAATCCCTAAAAGGCTTGCTGTGTCTAAAACTGAGAATTGCTGACGCATCTTAACAATCCTTGACAAAATGAACTTTATGTGAGTTGCTTACCCGGAGTGCGATTCAGGAATACTCTTAATTAAAACACACCTATCATTACGTGGCTGGGTTTCCGCGAAAGCGGCTGGGAAAACCTTTACATTTGGTGTCGTGAAGCGTATTCCCAGTCCGACGCGCAGCCATTCTGAAGGTGGGATTTGTCCCATGATAATAGAGGAAGCTGTCAAAAATCTCTTAGTAGTAAGCTAAACGGCTTTTACTTCGGATCACCGATATAGACTCCAAAAGGGTTATAGCTGTTGGATCATGCAGGTTAAGCGCCGTTTAGCTTATCTTGAATCTGTTGATAGCCTAAGCTATCACTATTTCTTTGTGAGGTATGCACGAGTCGTGGGTGGAAAATAAAAAACTCTCCTGGGTTTAAGAGTATCTTGTAGAAGTATTTTTGAATTGGCGTATTTAATCTGAAAAAAGGCACACCATAGGTTCCAGAATCGCTGCTTTTTAGCATTTCTAATCCGTATTTACTTTTCAGATCCTCTTGATCAAGTTTGTGACTTCCTGGAATAATAGAAAGGCAGTTTTCAGGTGTTGCTTTGTTGATAGCTAAATGGACAGAAATATGGTTATCAGTATCTGAAAGCAACCCATGATATACATCCTGATGCCACGAAATTCCATTACCTAACATCGCAAAAAATAGATTAGAACGCCACAAAGTTAAATCGTCAGTCCTGAGTATTTTAGATACCCTTTCTACGATGGCAGAATGTAAACACAGGCGGGATATTAAAGGTAGGTCTAAGTGTCTATTTCTTTTCTCATAAACACGATATTTTTTATTAGTGAAAAACTTGAGTATGTTTATACCTTTTAGTATTTCACAATAAACAAGTTTCATTTCCTCTTCTGTAAGCAGGGTAAAAGGTCTTGCAAATCCATGCTCATTAAAAAAAGCTATTTCTTGGTTATTCATGTTTAAATTGGCGATTTATACGATGTTTCCATTTAACTAATTTCTCTAGAGAGTAGTCTATTTTAGAAAACTGATATTTGTCAAGCGGACGCTACTGAATGCTGACGGTTCGCTCATTTTCCACATTATAGTGTAATTCATCTGACAGAGGGACAAGCGAGCTAGAAAACTTGCCAACAAAGGCTTCTGGCTTCTCTCACTAGAAATAGATCTAGCGATTCTAGGCAAAAAGCTAACGAAAGAATTAGAGATAGGAGCGAGCTTACTAGGAATTATTATTAATAAGTGAGAGATGGTGCGGCGAACTTTTTCGAGCTAAAACCATGAAAAGCTTACGATATATGGATTTCAGCCTTCTTGTCCCCCTGTCAGCCACTTCCCACTTCCCAATTCATAATTCATAATTCATAATTCATAATTCATAATTCCCACTCCCCCTCTCCTAACAATCGACTGCTAAGATCGAACAGAGCGATCGATCTCTCGCTCCCACGATACCTGATAAAACTATCTATGATCATTAAAAATAACCCCTATTATCGGGCTGTAATCGGCTTTTGGGTCGCTTTCGTTGTGTTTTGGGGTTTTGGGAGTTTCTCACCCCTTCTTGCCCAAGCGAAAGAGCAACCAGCCGAGGTACAATCGATTACCCCCTACCTTAAGCAATTTCAACAAAAAATTACCGAATTTCGCCTCGACAACGGACTAAAATTCATTATCCTAGAAAATCGCGATGCTCCGGTTATTTCCTTTGTCACCTACGCGGATGTGGGGGGTGCCGATGAACCGGACGGTAAAACAGGAGTTGCCCACTTTTTGGAACATTTAGCCTTTAAAGGCACAAAAACCATCGGTACTACCGATTATCTTAGCGAGAAAAAAGTCCTCGATCGCCTTGAAGCTATAGACAAAGAACTGCAAGCGGCCAAAAAAGCGGGTAAAAGCGCAGAAGTGGCTAAATTAACGGAAGAATTTCAACAAGCGAAGGCAGAGTCCGAGAAATTCGTCCAACGCAACGAATACGGGCAAATCGTCGAAACTCAGGGAGGAGTCGGTTTAAATGCCACCACTTCCAGCGATGCAACTAGCTATTTTTACAGTTTCCCGTCGAATAAATTGGAATTATGGATGTCTTTGGAATCGGAGCGATTTTTAGAACCGGTGTTCCAACGGGAATTTTACAAAGAAAAAGACGTAATTCTGGAAGAAAGACGGATGCGGACGGATAATAGCCCCTTGGGTCTATTAATCGAAGCTTTTCTCGATCAAGCTTATACTGTCCATCCCTACAAACGTCCCGTTATCGGCTACGATCGAGATATTCGCAATCTGGAACCCTCGGATATCCAAAACTTTTTCGATAAATTTTATCCTGCCAGTAATTTAACCATAGCTATCGCCGGAGATGTGGACCCAGAACAGGTCAAACAGTTAGCTGAGGTTTATTTTGGTCGTTTTCCCGCTAAACCGAAACCCCCACAGGTGAAAGTAGTGGAACCGAACCAAACCAAAACAAAGGAAATTACCCTAAAATTAGCCTCGCAGCCTTGGTATTTAGAAGGATACCATCGTCCCGCCCTCAATCATCCCGATCATGCAGTTTACGAGGTTATTGCCACTTTAATGAGTGAAGGAAGAACTTCGCGACTGTATAAAGCTTTAGTAGAGGACAAACAACTTGCCCTCGCTGCCCAGGGATTTAACGGCTTTCCGGGGGATAAATACCCGAATTTGCTGTTATTCTATGCTCTCAGCGCTCCTAATGTCAGCCTGGAGCAAGTAGCGCAGGGTTTGAATTTGGAATTGGAAAGATTGAAAAATGAACCAGTTTCGGAACAGGAATTAGAACGGGTTAAAAATCAACTACGGGCAGCCCTATTAAGAGGTCTTGATTCTAACATGGGCATGGCGCGATCCTTGATCGAATACGAGGTAAAAACCGGCGATTGGCGTAATTTATTCGCCCAATTAGATGCTTATAATGCTGTCACCGCAGCCGATATTCAACGGGTGGCTAAAGAAACTTTTACCCCCGAAAATCGCACTATTGGCCGAATTTTACCGAAATAGATAGATGGGGAGATAGGGAAGTGGGGAAATGGGGGAAGTGGGGAAGTGGGGAAGTGGGGGAAGTGGGGAAGTGGGGGAATTTCAACTAAAACCCCATCACCCCCCGCAACGCGCACGCAGTGACCACCCCAACACCCCAACACCCCAACACCCCAACACCCTAACACCCTAACACCCTAACACCTAAAACCTAAAACCTAAAATAAATATAATCATGAAAAAACGCTTACAATGGCTAGGTTTAATCCTGATCACCCTGATAGGTGTCCTAGCTTTTCGTTCCCCGGCAATTGCCCAAACCCCGCGACATTTTACCGATTTAACTTTTCCTCCTCTTCCTGAAGTGACAGTTCCCCAATACGAACGTTATCAACTAGATAATGGTATGGTGGTTTATTTAGTGGAGGATCGGAGCTTACCTTTAGTGAGTGGTACGGCGATGATTCGGACAGGAGGGAGATTAGAATCCGGGGAAAAAGTCGGATTAGCCGATATTACTGGAACCGTGCTGCGTAGTGGTGGCACGGAGAAACATCCTTCTAATGTCTTAAATCAGTTATTAGAACAAAGAGCAGCCCTAGTAGAAACCTCGATCGATCTTAACGCTGGAACTGCTAGTTTTAGCGCTCTTAGTGAAGATTTAGAAGCAGTTTTTAATCTCTTTGCCGAGGTTTTGCGTTCCCCAGCTTTTGAAAGTCAGAGGGTAGAATTAGCCAAAGTTCAGGAAAAAGGCGCGATTGCCCGACGTAATGATGATCCTGATGATATTGCTAGTCGGGAGTTTAAAAAGCTAGTCTATGGTGATAATAGCCCCTACGCTCGTACTGTAGAATATAGCACTTTAGCTAATATTGACCGTCAGGATTTAATCGATTTTTATCGTACCTATGTCCGTCCCGACCAAATAATTTTAGGAATTGTCGGTGATTTTGATTCTCAGTCGATGAAAGCATTAATCAATAAAACTTTTGGCGATTGGAAAAATCCCGCCACTGCCACTAAAATTGTCACCCCTTCTGCAACCCAAAAAAATCTTCAAGGTGTCTTTGTCGTCAATCAACCCCAATTAACCCAGAGTAGCGTTTTATTAGGTCATCTTGGGGGTCGTTTGGATAGTCCCGACTATCCCGCTTTAACGGTATTAAATGAGATTTTAAGCGGTTTTGGTGGTCGTTTATTTAATGAAGTGCGCTCCCGTCAAGGATTAGCTTATTCTGTCTATGGTGTCTGGAATAGTCGTTATGATTATCCCGGTTTATTTATTGCCGGAGGTCAAACTCGCACCGATGCTACCGTACCTTTTATTAAGGCAATTTTAGGCGAAATCGAGCGACTTCGCAATCAACCCGTTACTGCCAAAGAATTAGAAGACGCTAAAAATGCTATTCTCAATTCTTTTGTTTTTAAGTTTGAGAAACCTGGTCAGAATTTATCGCGATTGATGACCTATGAATACTATGGTTATCCCCAAGATTTTATCTTCCGTTATCAACAAGCGGTAAAAGGGGTGACAATTGCCGATATTCAACGAGTGGCCCAACAATATCTGCAACCGAATCAAATTGTGACTCTTGTGGTGGGTAATGAACAGGAAATTCAACCTCCCTTATCCAGTTTGGGAACTACGGTTAAAACTGTTGATGTCACCATCACACAAATATAAATAACTGTAGAGATGTCGGGTGTGTTAGATGACGCTAACACACCTGAGAAAAATTTCCTTTTAAATGTTGACAAATTGCCTATCATAAAAGCATAGTCTTCATCAATTCCCCAGAGACTTTTAGGGTTAGTATGTAATGCTCATCGAATTTAGTGTCGGTAATTATCGGTCTTTTAAGGATGTAGTTACTCTCAGTATGGTGGCTGCAGATGAAGCAGCAGATAATGATGAGCTTGATAAAAATAATGTTTTTAAGGTTAATCAGAATTTTAGTTTACTAAAAAGTGCTGCTATTTATGGAGCAAATGCTAGTGGTAAGAGTAATTTGATTCTGGCCTTATATTTTATGCAAAGTTTTGTTATTAATTCCTCGAAATTACAAATTACAGATAAGATAGATTTAGAAAAATTTCGATTAAGTTCTGAAACCGAAGATAAACCTTCTTTTTTTAAGATAGTTTTTCATCTAGATAATAAGACCTATGAATATAGCTTTGAAGTCACTCAAGAGCGAGTAATTTCTGAGGAGTTATCTTGCACTCCCAAAACTCGTAAAACTAATATATTTAGTCGGGAAAAAGATAAAATTAAATATAGTAAAAGTCTGATGAAGGGCAAAGATGTCAAAGATTTAACTAAAAAAAACACCTTATTTCTATCGATTGCTGCTCAGTTTAATGATCCGTTAGCAGGTAAGATTTTACTCTGGTTTAGTAGGGTAAAGATTATATCGGGTTCGCAACTTGAAAATTTAAGACAGCTATCTATTGACTATCTTTCTAGAGAGCAAAATCTTAAAAATGAAATCGTTTCCTTAATTAAAAAATTAGATTTGAGTATTAAGGATATGAGTATAGAAGTGGGACGGAAACCCCTAGATAATTTTCATAAGGATATTCCAGATACAGTTTACAACTCCATTGAAACCTATCATGAAAAGTATGATTTAGAGGGAAAGGTAATCGGGTTAGAAAGCTTTCAACTGAATAAACATGAGTCGCGTGGCACTCAGAAATTATTTGCTTTATTAGCACCTATTTTATCGGTTTTAAAAGCAAGTGAGGTATTGATAATTGATGAACTGGATTCCCTACTGCATCCCTTAATGGCAATAGCAATTATTGGATTATTTAACTCTCAACAAACAAACCCTAAAAATGCTCAACTTATTTTTGCTACTCATGATGTTAATTTACTTAGTAATCAACTGTTTAGGAGAGATCAAATCTGGTTTACCGAAAAAAATCGCCAAGAAGCAACGGATTTATATTCTCTGGTCGAATTTGATATTGATAATAATGCTTCCTTTGAACAAGATTATATTCAAGGTCGCTATGGTGCCATACCTTTTATTGGTGATTTAAGCAAAGTTATCGGTGATTATTATGGCTAAAAAAGATGGTAATTATAGTTATTTAAAACGTCAAGCTAACAAGAGACAGCCAAGGGAAACATTTTTGATTGTTTGTGAAGGAGAAAAAACTGAATACTATTACTTTACTTGTTTGAGAGAAGATTTAAAATCTAATAACATTAAAATAAAAGTTAAGGGAGAAGGTCAAAATACCTTGAGTTTAGTCAAGAAAGCAATTAATATTAAAAACAATGAAAAATCAGCATCTTACGATCAAGTTTGGTGTGTTTTTGATAAAGATAATTATACCAAAGAGCAATTTAATCAAGCTGAGGGACTTGCCCAAAAAGAAAATATCAAGATTGCCTATTCTAATGAAGCCTTTGAAATTTGGTATATTTTGCACTTTCAATATCTTGATACTGCTACACCTAGAGATAGATACGGGAGTATTTTAACTAATCAAATGAGAAAACTTGGATTAGTTGGCGAGAAAGAAAAATATGAAAAAAACCGAGAGAATATGTATGAAAAATTAAAGCCTTATCAGCCGACAGCGATTATCAACGCCGAAAAACTTATTAAACGGCGAGATGAATTAAAACAACATCCTTTTGATCCCCATCCTTGCACTACCGTACATGAATTAGTGAGGGAACTCAATAAAAATAGTAGATCTTAAACTTAACTATTTTGAGATAACTAAGGCTATCATTCAGGAAAGTTACTGTTGAGACTCCTGATTAGTTGGTTAATTTTTGTGTCAAGTACCTAGACAATTAAACCCTTTAGAGATAGGGTGAGCGTGGCTGAGTTGGCTATTATAGAGTTTTGTAAATAAATATCAAACTCAAGGATTTTTGATCATGGTATCTCGCTAAACTGAAAGTATAGATTACAGAGGTAAAAATACTTATGATGCTACTACAAGATGTTGCGAGAACCTCTAGAGAACAAGCATTAATTCTGTGGTTTGAAGAAGTGGACAGCAAAGATGTAGGATTAGTCGGCGGCAAAAACTCCTCCTTAGGCGAAATGATCCAACAATTAACCCCAAAAGGGATTAATGTCCCCACAGGATTCGCCACCACCGCTTACGCTTACCGTCACTTTGTCGAAAAAGCCGGACTAGACGCACAATTAAGACAAATTTTCCAAGATTTAGACGAAAACGATGTGCAGAACTTGCAGGAAAAAGGTAAACAAGCACGCACATTAATCCTCAATACACCGTTCCCCGATGATTTAAGTCATGCGATCGCTATTGCCTATCGCCGACTCTGTGAACGTTATGGCGATGATCTCTATCATTCCATCGATGTGGCCGTTCGATCGAGCGCCACTGCCGAAGACTTACCAGAAGCGAGTTTTGCCGGACAACAGGAAACCTATCTCAACGTGCAAGGGGTGAGGGGAGTTTTAGAAGCTTGTCATAAATGTTTTGCCTCTTTATTCACCGATCGCGCTATTTCCTACCGTCATCATAACGGTTTCGATCACTTTTCCGTCGCCCTTTCCGTCGGTGTCCAAAAAATGGTGCGTTCAGATCTAGCCACCTCCGGGGTGATGTTTTCCATCGATACGGAAACAGGGTTCAAAAATGCCGCTTTAATCACGGCAGCCTACGGTTTAGGGGAAAATGTCGTGCAAGGAGCCGTTAACCCCGACGAATATCTGGTTTTTAAACCGACTCTTAAAAACGGTTACAAACCCATCCTCGAAAAACGCCTCGGCAGTAAAGCGATCAAGATGATCTACGATGATGGAGGATCGCGTCTAACCAAGAATATCCGAGTTAACAAGCTAGAACAGGATCAATTCTGCATTAATGACCAAGAAATCCTCACTTTAGCCCGTTGGACGACCCAAATCGAGGAACATTACTCGCAAGTGCGCGGAACCTACACCCCCATGGACATCGAATGGGCAAAAGATGGGATCACGGGAGAACTGTTTATCGTTCAGGCGCGTCCAGAAACCGTACAATCGCAAAAAGCCGCTAATATCCTTAAATCCTACGAGATTAAGCAAAGAAGTCAAGTTTTAGCGGTAGGACGGAGTGTAGGTGCGGCAATCGGTCAAGGAAAAGCCAGAGTCATCCTCAGTGTAGATAAAATCAACAACTTTAAACCGGGAGAAGTTCTCGTCACCAATCGCACGGATCCCGACTGGGAACCGATTATGAAACAAGCAAGCGCGATCGTGACTAATCAAGGTGGTCGTACTTGCCATGCCGCTATTATCGCACGAGAAATGGGCATTCCGGCGATCGTGGGTTGCAATAATGCCACGGAAACGATTAAAACGGGACAGGAAATCACCGTTTGCTGTGCGGAAGGGGATGAAGGGAAAGTTTACCTCGGATTGCTACCCTTTGAAATTCTTGAAACTCCCCTGGATAATTTGCCGCAAACTCGGACAAAAATCCTCATGAATATCGGTAATCCTGAAAAAGCCTTTGCTTTTGCCGATATTCCTGCCCAAGGTGTCGGTTTAGCGCGTCTAGAGTTTATTATCGCTAACCATATTCAGGCCCACCCCAGCGCTTTGCTGAAATTCCAGGAACTGGAAGAAGGGGACGTAAAAGACCAAATCGCCGAATTAACCAAACACTACGAGGATAAACCCCAATTTTTCGTCGATAAATTGGCCCGGGGAATTGCCATGATTGCAGCCGCATTCTACCCCAAAGATGTAATTGTGCGGATGTCCGATTTTAAATCCAATGAATACGCTAATTTATTGGGTGGCAAACCCTTTGAACCCAAGGAAGAAAACCCGATGATCGGTTGGCGCGGCGCTTCCCGTTATACTGATCCTAATTATCGTCAAGCTTTTGCTTTGGAATGTCGGGCGCTGAAAATGGTCCGGGAAGAAATGGGATTAACTAATGTGATTCCAATGATTCCTTTCTGTCGTACCCCCGAAGAAGGGATGAGAGTCCTCGAAGAAATGGCGAAAAATGGTCTCGAACGCGGGGTTAATGGTTTGCAAGTTTATGTGATGTGTGAGTTACCAAGTAATGTAATTCTTGCCGACCAATTTGCTCAGGTGTTTGACGGATTTTCGATCGGTTCTAATGATTTGACCCAATTAACCTTAGGATTAGATCGGGATTCTGCCCTAGTTGCCCATCTTTTTGATGAACGGAATGAGGGAGTTAAACGCATGGTGAAAATGGCTATTGAAACCGCTAAAGCCCATAATCGCAAAATCGGTATCTGTGGTCAAGCCCCCAGTGATTACCCCGAATTTGCTCAATTTTTAGTGGAATTAGGCATCGATTCCATCAGTCTTAATCCTGATTCTGTCCTCAAAACTTTATTGATGGTGGCAGCAGTGGAGAAAGGACAATAGTTTAGTGACAAAGGTGGGCAAGTCCCACCTTTTTTTGTACTAAGCCAACTAACTTCATCATACTGAAAATACCTATAGCCCACTATGGCTATTTTTTAGTTGTCTCTTAACAAAGATTAACTTTAAACTGCGATTAAGAGATAAACTTAGATTTCGTCAGGATTAAGGCCTAATTCCCGCAGTTTATTGGCTAATCGTTCCGCTCGTTGTTTTTCCTCATTATAGCTAGTGAAAGCTTGTCCATCGGGATAAAAAAGCAACATTTCCGGTTCGATCCCCCCTTAATCCCCCCTTGATAAGGGGGGTGTCTGATAATTTTTAACGCCTACCTACTTATAAGCCAATAACACCACTCCCAAGGGGTCTAATATAATTAGAGGAGGTTGATCAAAGGGGGTTTATGGACGATAAAACCACAAAGCCGGAAGAATCCGAATCTGAAGAGAAAAAAGAATCAGATTTTGAACAGGAAAGTAAACAGGCTCAAGTTTGGACGGGAAAAATCACTGCTTTTGTTGCCCATCAACTCCGAACCTCCGCTCCTTCCCTTCCAATTATCGGGGGTAGCATTACAGGCATCTTAACTTGGCTTAGTCAACATGACACGGTTAACGCGATTATTGTCGGGGGAGTCACCTTTATCGTCACGGGCTTTTTTACCTACGGATCAGCCTGGAGTAAAGCGTTTTTAGAAGTGGCAAGAACCAAAGGTAAAGATCACGGTAAAGGTTCAGCTTTAAGCTTTTTTGTTTGGCTAGACAAAGGACTGGAAAAAATACGTTGGCAATTAGCTAATCCTGACGGAAAATATTTAATTAAATTACGGGATTCAGATTGTCGTTATGATGATATTGAAGGGATTGAAGATGCAATCTTTGGTTTTTCTACTCCGGAACTAGAAGAAATTTTTATTAATTTGGATCTGAGTCAATTAGAACTGCGCTCAGAAGAAGAGTCTAAAGGTACGGGGGACGATATTTGGGATTTATTGCGACGGGCTAAAAAGAGGACAAATTTACGGTTGTTAATTCTGGCTCCTGGTGGACGAGGAAAAACAACTTTATTGCGTCATTTAGCCTATAACTACGCTCTAAAACAACCGAAACAAAATGCACCTTTTTTAATTCCTGTCTTTTTACGTTTACGGAGATGGCAGGAATTGATTACCACCACAGAAGAATTGGATTTACCGACCTTAATTGAGCGACATCTTAAACAAGATATTTCTCAAGAATTAGATTTACCTCAGAACTGGGCTAAAAGTCATTTAACCCGTCAGCGAATGTTAGTGATGTTTGATGGTTTTGATGAAGTTAAACCCGAATATGCCGAAAAAGTCAGTCAATGGATTGGCAAACAGTGGCAAGATTTTCGCCAAAACTATTTTATTTTAACCTCTCGTCCCAAAGGCTATCAAGCGTTTAGCTCTGAGCATAAACCTCGGCAAAAGGTGTTTATTAATGAATTTACCGATAAAAATATTCAGGATTTTGTGTATAAATGGTATTTCTGGCAAGAGCAGGAAACCAGAGTTAGCAGAAGTTTAAAAGCTAAACAAGAAGCTGCTGACAATAAAGCAAAGGATTTAATTAATCAGTTATTTGCTCTCGATGATTCCGGGGAAAGTTCTACTCTATTAGCCTTGGCGAGAAATCCCTTAAATCTGAATATGATAGTACAGTTACATCGGGCAAACTTTGGCTCGGGACAAAAATTACCTCAGCAACGAGTGGATTTATTTCGCCGAATTTTTGATCTGCAATTGATCACTCGCCCTCAAGCTAGGGGCATTGATATGATTTTAGATAATAATGAGGAAAATCATCGTCAACGGGTATTGCAACAGTTAGCCCTGAAAATGGGAAATACAACCACGATTGAATATTCAGAATTACTGAGTTCTATACAAAATTTTATTCAGGAATTGGGTTATCCTGAAAGCACTTCGGCTAAGGATTTTGTAGAGCGGTTAATTCATGTGAGTGAGTTAATTTTGAAAAAGGATGAATACTATGAGTTTGCCCATAATCTTTTTCAGTCCTATTTAATTGCTTTGGAGATTAAACGGTTAAAGCAAGAAAATTTACTCAAGGAAAATTGGCAGCAAAATCTCTGGTACGAGGCTTGCATTATGTATGCAACTTTATTGACTAATCCGACTGATTTTATTGTCTATTTTTATAATCAAGATAATCCTAAAGCTCAGGGATTAGCGGAGCGATGTTATCGAGAATTACCTGTTAAAAAACGTCGAGGTTTGGAATTTTTAGAACAAAAACGACAGACTTCTCTCTTTACCCAACTAGAAACCTATCTGAAAAATGGCCAATGGCGCGAAGCCGATGAGGAAACGGCGCGGTTAATGTTGTTAATTGCTAAACGGGAAGATGAAGGCTGGCTAGATGAAGAAAGTGCTGAAAACTTTCCCTGTGAGGAATTACGCACGATTGACAAGCTCTGGGTAGATAATAGCGGCGGCAAATTTGGCTTTTCTGTGCAGAAAAAAGTCTGGCTGGATTGCGGTGGTGTCCCAGGGGAATACGATTATGATGTGTATAAAAAATTCGCTGACGAGGTGGGTTGGCGCACGAGCGGAGACTGGTTGAGCTATGATGAGCTAACTTTTTTATTAGATGGTAGTAAACACGCATACCTACCCTTGAAGAGGGATAAAGATGGGTTTGTGAGGTGGTATATTTCTTTTCTGGCGCAGCGACTTGTAACCTGTAATATATCACAGATTTAGACATCTTAAACCAGTAAAAAGCCCCCCTTATCAAGGGGGGTTGGGGGGATCAAACCTATGCAATTAACCAATCATTTTAAACCAGAAAAAAGCCCCCCTTATCAAGGGGGGTTGGGGGGATCAAACCTAGGCAATTAACCAATCATCATCATCTACCCTACAATCCCAAACTCGTAGAACGAGCCAAAGAACTCCGTAAAAACATGACCAAAGCTGAAAGAAAACTTTGGTATGAATACTTAAAAATTTTTCAATATAGAGTTCATCGCCAAAGACCGATTGATCAATTTATTGTTGACTTTTATTGCCCCGAATTAAAATTAGTGATTGAAATTGATGGTGATATTCATAATAGTGAAGATGCTCAGAACTATGACTTAGAAAGAACTCAAATTTTATCCAGTTATGGATTAATAGTAATCCGCTTTACTAATCAAGAAGTTTTGAGTAATTTTGAGGGAGTTTGTGGAGTAATTGGAAGTTTGATCCCCCCAACCCCCCTTGATAAGGGGGGCTTTGATCCTCCTAATCCTTCTTGATCCTCTAAGGGCTTTGATCCATCCTTATTAAGGGGCTTTGATCCCCGCCACTCCCCCTGATAAGGGGGGCTTTGATCCATCCTTATTAAGGGGGATCTGACAATTTTTAACACCTAACTAATTAGAAAGGAAAAGAATAGCGAAAAAAGTTCTATATACAACTTTTGCAAGGGAAATCAAGGAGAAAATCAAGGATTTACAATCTCGGTTTCAAAACAGTCCACTGGGTTACGGGGGCCATGGCTTTCCAACCTAAAAACTTGCCGACTGGTTCGGCTTTTTCAATGCCAATTCGCAGCAGTTCCCCCCCTAATTTACTATGCCATTGCAAGAGGACTAATTCGCTTTCAATTGTAACAGTGTTAGCAACAAGACGACCCCCGGGGCGCAGGGCTAACCAACAGGTTTCCAATAGGTGGGGTGTGGTGATACCGCCACCAATAAAAATAGCGTCCGGTTGCGGTAAATCTTCCAGGGCGCTCGGTGCGGTTCCGGCGACGATTTGCAGGTGGGGCGTTCCCAGGGCGGCGGCATTATCGGCAATGTATTGTAATCTGGTGGGATGATGTTCGATCGCAATAGCCTGGCAACGGCGATCGCTCCGCAGCCACTCAATGGCAATGGAACCACAACCCGCCCCCACATCCCAGAGCAATTGTCCGGGTAGGGGAGCCAATCTACTCAGCGTGATAGCACGAACTTCTCTTTTTGTCAACTGTCCGTCATGATGGTAAGCAGAATCCGGCAGTCCGGGAAGGCGCGGCGCCAGGGTAGGAGGATTAGAGGAGATGCAGCTAATGGCGATGACATTTAAATCCGCCAGATCTGTAAACTGCCAATCGTTGGCGATGCCTTGAATGTGGCGTTCCAGGGTTCCCCCTAGATGTTCTAAAACGGTGATGGAACTCTCGCCAAAACCTTCCTCCCTGAGCAGCTGAGCAGCGATCGCAGGAGTCTGAGCATCAGCGCTCAGTACCAGCAGTTTAGCGCCGGGATAAAGCACCCCATTCAACCAGGCTGGGGGCCGACCGCACAAACTCAAAGTTTCCACTTCACTCAGGGACCAACCCAAACGACTACAGGCAAGACTAAAGCTAGAAGGAGAGGGAATAATCGTCATTTCCTCCAGGGGAATCTGACGGGTGAGGGTGACACCAATTCCGTAGCACATGGGATCACCACTGGCCAAAACACAGACGGATTGACCACGAAGGCGGATAATCTCGTTAACAGAGTCTTGAATGGGAGAAGTCCAGAGCAGTTTTTGCCGTTGATCCTCTGGGGGTAACATTGCCAGATGACGTTCACCACCGACAATAACTGATGCTAAAGAAAGCAGACTTCGCCCCACTGAACTTAACCCTTCTAAGCCATCTTCACCAATTCCTATGATCGATAGCCATTTCGACTGACAATTGCGATCCGCCATATTAAAAAAAATCGCTACTATTTCATTATCTGCCATCAGGCTCTATCCTTCAAACAAGATATAATCGGGTTAGTGCCAAGTTAATTTATCTGAAAAATTATGACCACCACCGCCGATGACGTTTGGAAATTATTAGCCGAATTAGTAGAAGCTCAAAAAGAGACAGAAAGATGCTTTCAAGAAACCGAGCAACGCTTTCAAGAAACCGAGCGCATTCTCAAAGAACAATCTTTAAAAACTGATCGCCAAATTACCAGACTTAGTCAAGAAATTGGTAATCTTGGCGGTAAATGGGGACGTTTTGTCGAAAATATGGTAGCCCCCGCTTGTGAAACTTTATTTTTAAATCGTCAGATTCCCGTACATCAAGTTAGTCAAAGAGTCAGAAAACGTCTCGACGGTAAAACCCTAGAAATTGATGTGTTAGTAACTAATGAAAATCATGTGCTAGTAGTGGAAGTCAAAAGTAGTTTAAGTGTAGATGATGTCAAAGAATTAATCAAAAATCTAACAGAATTTAGGCAATTTTTCCCCGAATATAACCACAAACAATTATATGGGGCAGTAGCCGGCATTGAAATCGAAGAAGGAGCGGATAAATATGCCTATCGTCAAGGTTTATTTGTCTTGGCACAAAGGGGGGAAAATGTAGCAATTCTTAACGATACTGAGTTTCAACCGCAAACGTGGTAGGGGCTTTAAAAACAAGATATAATCAGGTTATTGTCAAGTTAATTCATCTGAAAAATTATGACCACCACCGCCGATGATGTTTGGAGATTATTGGCCGAATTAGTAGAAGCTCAAAAAGAGACAGAAAGATGCTTTCAAGAAACCGAGCGACGCTTTCAAGAAACCGAGCGTGTTCTCAAAGAACAATCTTTAGAAACCGAGCGACGCTTTCAAGAAACCGAGCGTGTTCTCAAAGAACAATCTTTAGAAACCGAGCGACGCTTTCAAGAAACCGAGCGTGTTCTCAAAGAACAATCTTTAAAAACTGATCGCCAAATTACCAGACTCAGTCAAGAAATTGGTAATCTTGGCGGTAAATGGGGACGTTTTGTCGAAAATATGGTAGCCCCCGCTTGTGAGACTTTATTTTTAAATCGTGATATTCCCGTACATCAAGTTAGTCAAA